>LSQX01078082.1_pt2 | contig 222126 bp, 159 predicted proteins | sample 654561 | NCBI WGS metagenome assembly LSQX01 (sample SAMN04489861, study PRJNA283612) | anaerobic digester metagenome | isolation source: 4 biogas reactors fed with cattle manure at either 37C or 55C with and... | place: Denmark: Kongens Lyngby | collected 2014 | reverse complement strand
CCCCAGTCCAGGGTACTCGCGTTGTGCCAGGAGGCGTTGTCGCAGATCAGCAGGTTGCGCCTGCGCTCAAGGGTCAGGTCCCTATTGGCGTGCGCGAGGAATGCCGCGAAGACCGCCGTGTTTGTATGAGAGAACTCCAGAGCGTAGAACACTCCGGTCCGTGGACACACCATCCCCGTGACGTTCATGCGGAGATGGTCGCCGTTCTTGGTGATACGCCCTTTCTCTCCCTGGCGGATGTAACGCCGACGAGGACGCGGATCGCCTTCCACACCCATCTCGTCCAGATACCACAGGTCTATCTCTTCGTCACCCAGCCAAGTGCAGAGCCGCTCCACGAACGCCGCACGAAGCTCCTCATCCTGACGATCAGGCCATGGCTGGGGAACTTTCAGCCGGAAACCGCGCTCCCGAAGCCATCGTTGCACCGTGCTATAGCCGATCTCTATCCCGAGCGCCTCTCGCACATAGCCGTGGAACTTACGGCCTGTCCAGTGCACCTCGCCCGCCTCTTCGGGCTTCTTGACTACCTCCTCCAGACGGGCGTTCGCCTCGGGCGGGATCTTCCGAGGACGGCCACTTCGAGGCTTATCGAACAGCCCGTCAATGCCCGACTCGTTGAACCGATCGATCCAGTCGTAGACCGCGCGTTCGGTAACGGCGAACAGCTCCGCGACGACGGAGCGGGTCACACCGAGTAGCAGCGCTTTGATCGCCTGCATACGGAAAGCGTCCTGCTGACGCTTCGAGCACCGGATCGCTACATCCAGTTCCGCAAGCGTGCAGTTCTCTGCATTGGGCATCAATGGCATAGGCATGAAATGCATATTCAGGCGCTATCCAAAAGTACCTCCTCAATAACTAGAGAAAACTTCCGAGAACCGCTCTAACCCATCCTCGGCGCGACGCAGCGGAAGCCGATGGTGGAGCATCGGTCGAGGCTTGGCCACAGGAGCAGGAACTTCGCGTGGGTCTCGATGGGCTGCTGGCCGCCGGGGAAGTACCAGCCCGAGCCCTCGGCCCGGAATGCGCTCCCGCCCCGCACCATCACGAAGCGATTCCAGCCGTCGTCCCGCTCACTCTCCGTCCACTCCCACACGCGGCCCCGCTCGAAGCTCTCACCCAGGATCTCGGCCGCGTGGTGCCACTCCAACTCCGTAGGCAGTCGCATCCTGGCCCAGGCCGCGTAGGCGCGGGCGTCTGTCAGGTCCACGTAGACAACGGACTCGTCGAGCAGCCCCTCCGGGCAGCGCTCCCCGCCCCAGTGCCTGAGGAACCCCGCCCCAACCTTCGGCCGATAGCCCGTCGCATCGAGGAAGGCCTGGAACTCCCCGTTCGTCACGCAGCGGGGCATCGTCCACAGGCTCTCCACCCGAGCCGTGAAGCGGTGCAGGATAGCGCCATCGAAGGGCGTGCCCGAGGTGTACTGAGACCACTGGGATAGGGGGACATCGGGGTCGGGGTAGCAGCCGCACTCGCGCCGCTGATGCTCGATCCGGAAGGCACGCTCAGCCCCCTCGACAGGCAGTAGCCCCGCCGCTTCGGCTCGTCGAGCATTCCAACCGAAGACGAGGGGCGGCGGCAGCGGCTCGGTAACCGGGCGCAGGCGCATCCACTCATCATCGGGTCCAGGCACGGGTCGCCCAGCCGCTGTAGACCGCTCCCGGACGAAGCGCAGGAGGTCCCCCGTCACGCGCTGAGGGGGCAAGGCGAGGATGGCGCCGAGGCGGTCGATGCTCGGAGCGAGGAGGGCACGGTCGCTCTCCATCTTCGGTGCCAGCTCTTGCCCGCTCCAAAGGTCGAAGAAGCGGTCGCCGCGCGGCTCTACGGCGAGCAACGGCTCGTCCAGGGGCTCCGGCGCGAGGTTCACGAGGGTCCAGAGCCGCACACCGTCGCGCTCCCACTCCGAGGCCTTCACCGATGGATGAGTGGGCTCGACGAGAGGCCGCCACGTACCCTCGCTGAAGTGTCCAGCGAACCTGCGGGCGATGGGGGCGGCGCGGCGGAGAAAGGCTCGATCCCCGGGGTACCAGGGGTTGGGAGAGCCGAACACGTTCTCCCAAACCATGATGCCGCTGCCGTTCAGCCACGCGGCCTGCAGCTCCTCAGTGTGCCGCTCGTTCCAACGGCGGATCTGGTGCTGCATGTGCCGCTGTTCGAGCCACTTCAGGCGAAGCACCCCGATCTCCGGGTAGCTGGGGAACCACTGGGCCCACGAACCGCTACAGCTCTGCATCTCCATAGCGGGGGGCTGGCCCTCCGGCTCGAAGGCGACGCCGGGCCGGACCGCGTCCGCCGCCTCGCGCAGCCCTGGGGACGTGGCGAGCATGGTATCCAGGAAGATGCCATCAGCCTCGATGGCGCCCACCAGATCGGCCAGCGCCTGGGCATCTGACACGCTCTCTCGGTGGGTGCCCACATCCCACGGGTTATAGGGGATGAAGACCCGGACTCGGCGTGCGTGGAAGCGTTGGACAGCGGCTCGCAGGGCCTCCAGGCCGCCAGGCATCTCCCGGAAGAAGTCGAACTGGTTCCGTTCGTCGGCGCCGATACGGGGGTAGGCTTGCCAGAGGACGACGGAGTCATACCCTCCGAACTCGCGCTCCGCGTCATCCAGCAGCTCATCGACGCGGATCCGCCCCGTGCGGGGATCGACGACGCGACGGTCGTAGAGGAAGAGGAAGCCACAGACGAAGTTGCTCGCCATCCATCGGAGGTCGCGGCGCCGGTAGAGGGAGTCGTCGAAACCGGGCGCGGGGAGGGGGGCGGCGAGCCACTCGCTCAGGGCGTCGGTAAGAGGCACGAACCAGCGCACGCGCCGGAGTTCGATGACGGCCGGCTCGGCGCGGTAGGTGCCGTCCATGCCGAGGATCGGCCGGGCCACGAGGGTCGTGTAGTCGAAGTCCGGCACCGTAGTCTCGATGCTGAGAGGGTGCCACTCGCCGTCGGTGGGGATCGCGCCTGTGGCGGCCACGCCGCTCCAACCCCGCCATGCGGCGGTCGGCACGGAGGCGCGGTCGATGAAGTCGAAGGCGAGGCAGAGCTCGTCCGCACCCTCGATCCACCGGGCCTCCATCTCGACTCGAACGGCGCCCCCTGGGACCGGGTCGGCCGCCGCGACCCAGCCCATAGCGCCTCGGATCCAGGCGCGAACCCCGTCGTAGGAGACTGCCAGGTGCGCGCTCTCGGGGTCGTTGGACCGCTGACGGAAGGCATCACGCTCCGCCAGTAGAGCCGCGTACCACTCGTCCCACGTCTGATCTTCGCTGGGTCCGGCGTAGTAGAAGCCGTTCGTCGTGAGCGCCTGGGCGCCGTCGGGCCTCCACTGGCAGCACGCATCGGGTTCGAGGCATGCCATGTGCCAGGGGATCTCCGCCGCCGGCTGGGCGAGGCAGCCTACGGCGAGGTGGGCTAGAGCCGCGAAGCTTCCAGCGATCGAGCATCTCATGATGCCAGCCCCAGATCCTTCCGCACCCGGTCTGCTACCGCCAGCGCGGCCTCCAGCGTGCGCAGATCGGACGCTGACGGTACCTCCCGCTCAACGCGGCAGATGGGCTCCAGCCCCAGGCCGCGGAGGTGTATCTTCGCGGAGAGTGGGTAATGGTGGCCGATGGCCGGTTCGAGGGCGGTGATGATGTCCTGGACGGACTTAGCCAGATCGGGCTCCTCGTCCCAGAAGGTACAGAGCCATCCGATGAGGTCGGGGTAGAAGCTGGCCGCGATCCCCGAGAAGCCGGCGCCACCCGCCCGCAGGGAGTGGAGGAGCGAGGAGGCATTGGCATTGTAGAAGCCGAGCGGCGTGCCCGCGACGGCGGCGGCCTTGGCGCCGATGAGCTCCAGGTCGCACGTGGTGTCCTTGTGGAAGAGGAAGCGGCCGGTCCGGGCGAGTTCACCGAATGTGTCGGGTGGGATGGCACGGTTGTTGGGCCCCGGACGCTCATAGAAGCCCAGGGGGATGGGGGCGGTGAGGTCCATGAGCTCCCCCAGCCGAGCCCTCCAGGTATCGTCCGACTCCTCGCCCACGGCGAGGTTGCCGGTGAGGATGACGGCGGCGCGGGCTCCGGCCTCGACCATGCGTCGGCAGTCGCCAGCCTGCAACGGGAGAGGGCCGCCAAAGGTGCCAGAGGCGACGACTGGGTGGGGGGCGGCGCGGGCGGCGACGCGTTCGCAGAGGGCGAAGCGTTCATCGAGGGTGAGAGCATCGAGCTCGCTGGAGCCGCAGACGGCGAACAGCCCCTTCGCACCGCGCTCCAGGTACCAGTCGACCAGCCGGTCGAGCCCCGCCCAGTCGATGCCGCCGGCGGCGGTGAAGGGCGTGATCATCGTTGGGTAGACGCCGTGGGCCAGCGCTCGACGGTCCAATGTGTGGCTACCTCCGTGCGAGGGGTTTCCGCAGCGCGGACGCCATGCCCTGCCAGCGTGCGGGTGTTGACCCGAGGGCTCGTGCTGACTATACTGCGGAACTACGGTTGCGGGATCGTCTAATGGCAGGACGCTGGGTTCTGGCCCCAGTAGTCTAGGTTCGAATCCTAGTCCCGCAGCCAATGCATAAAAACCGGGTTGTCATTCGAACCCCCATGGTTTGCTAAAGCCGTGGGGGGTTGCGGTTCTAGCAGCTCGCTGCTCTGCGCAGGCTTCAGCAACGTGTGGTGCACCACATACAGGTCCTCCACCGGAACCTCGATACGGTTCACCACCGAACGGACGAAGCTGCCCGCCATCGCCGAGCCCTCCTCCAGCGCGCGACGGATCACAGCCATCCACGCCGCCCACGACTCCTCGTGCACGCAGCCCGCTGTCTCGGGCAAGGCCCGTCCCCATTGCACGGCGACCGACCAGGGGGCTGTGGCCCGGTGGTCCCCGCAGCGACCGCAGGAAGCCGAGAGCCTTCCGGGACTTCACCGAGCTTGGGCGCAGCGAGAGAGGCGCGTTCGCGCAGCCGAGCCGCCTACGTCTGCAAGGCTGTGGCCCGCGAGCGGAGCGGCATGAGGGACCTCCAGCACGGCCTTGAGGTGGTGGCGAAGCTGGTCGAGGTGCTCGCGGGCACCGAGTGAAGGACCGGTAGACAGGGGTGTACGCATTCGCTGCCAGGAAGACGCTCGGCCTCGCCTGTGCCATCCGAAGGGGCACTGGTGGCAGGGAAGGGCGGGCCTCTCCGCATATTGGGCGGCATCGGAGGGGCTTGATGCTGACGGTTCTCTGCGGGATACCGGGAAGCGGGAAAACGACGTGGCGCCTCAGGAACCGGCCCGATGACCTCGTCGTCTGCTCCGATGACATTCGTGAGGAGCTGACGGGCGACCCGCGGCGACAGGAGCGCAACAGCCAGGTCTTCGCGCTGGCCCGGGCACGGGTGGACGCGGCCCTGGCCCGCGGTCAGGACGTCGTCGTCGACGCCACGAACGTGACCCGCGATGCGCGCCGGCAGTGGATCAAGCTCGCAGCCAACCACGACACGCCGTGCCGCTGCGTGTGGATCGAATGCAGCCTGGAGCAGGCCCTGAGGAATAACGCCGGGCGAGACCGGAGGGTGCCCGAGGACGTGATCCGAGCCATGGCGAAGGAGTTCGCGCCGCCGTGCGTAGAGGAGGGGTTCGTGGAGGTCGCGCGGGTCAGGAACGGTTCGAGAGGGGATCAGAGGCATGAACGATCGGCTACGTGACCTGGGCGGGCGGCTCTTCGGGGGGCGCCCCGCCCCTCAGAGCGGGACCGACGAGCAGGACGAGGCCGCGGCGCCCGGCCGACGGGTCGCGATGGCGCGTCTCGCGGGCGTGGGAGCAGTGGCCCTCGCGGCGGGGAGCCTCGCGCCCGTGGGCGCACAGGAGCCGGACCCGGACCCCAGCATGGGGGGAATAGTCGATGCGAGGGGCTTTGGGGCCGTCGGTGACGGCGAGGCCGATGACACGGCGGCCATCCAGGCAGCGCTGGACGCGGCCGCGACCCGCGACGGCGTCGCCTTCCTGCCCACCGGCACGTACCGGTTGTCCGCCTCCCTCGCCGTGCCGCCGCACACTACCCTCCTCGGCGAGGGTGTCCGTTGGGAGAACCCCTCCACACAGCTCATCGTGCCCGAGCCCGGCTTCAGCGCCGTCGTCCTCAGCCACCTCTCCTGCGTCAAGGGCCTCAGCATCCTCTACCCGAACAACCTGGACAACAGCGCGCCCACCGAGTACCCGCCCGCCGTCGAACTCACGGGCATCAACCCCTCGGTCGAGGATGTTGTCTTCGGCGGCGCGTGGGTGGGGGTATCGACCCCGCCCGGCGCCGCGGCCAACACGGGGCAGGCGCTCCTACGCAACCTATCGGGCTTCGTCCACTCCGTTGGGGTGCACCTGGATGGCCCGCTGGACATCGTGCGGATCGAGAACGTGCACTGGTTCGTGGGGGGCGATGGCTCCAAGGGAGACTGGTACCGAGACAACCGCGTCGGCTTCGAGTTCGGCCGCGTCGACGGCGTCATGATGAGCCGGTGCTTCATGATCGGCGGCCGCACCTTCGTGCACCAGCTCGCCACGGCGGAGGCAAGCGGCGCCGCGCCCGCGGGGCCCGCCCACTCCTTGACGCTCATGTTCAGCCAGTGCTGGGTCGAGAACGTGCCCTTCGGGTTCCTCTTCGATGCCGCCTGCGGCGTCTCCATAAGCGACTGCCAGATCCTCGTCAACGATCCGGCGGGCTATGGCATCCGCCTCTCGGCCGGGTCGGTCTACTACGGCGCCTTCGTCAACAACGTGCAGGTTCGCTGTATGCCGGGCGTGACCACCACGGGGCTTTACTGCTCCTTCTCTGAACCCCATCCCCGGAACCATCTCTGTGTAACCAACCTGCAAGTGGTGGACGGCGCGCCCGCTGTGCATCTCGGGCCGGGCGCGGCCCGGGTGTCCATCACCAACAGCCACCTGATGGGCGCCGGCGCGCCCGCGGTGCTGATCGAGGAGGGTGCCGACCTCATCCAGATCACAGGCAACGTCATCGCGGGCGAGGAGCCGATCCGAGACGAGAGCCTCCCCGACGCGCGCAAGATCATCACCAACAACCTGCTCGAAAGCTGAGCTGAGCCGCCTGGAGTGGCCTGCGCGGCGCGCCGGCTACTCCGCGTCCACTCGCGCGTAGCGGATGAGCAAGCTCGATCCCGGCGCGGCGATGCGCAGCTCGTAGCCCGCCATCAGGTCCGCGCCCGTCGCCTCCTGATGTGTCACCTCTCGCTGATCATCGATCAACTCCAGCCGGTACACGCCCTCCGGGTCGAGGCCACGGAGACGGGCCTGAAGGCTCAGATAGCTCGACGAGGGCCGCCGGAAGGCGAGGACGATGCCTGCGTCCAGGTCCGCCCGGTGCAACTGGTACGCGCCCCAGTGGTCAGGGTCGGTATTAGCCAACGCCAGCGGGGTGAAGTCGCCATACCAGTAGGGGGCGTTTGCCCGCGCCTCCGCCAGGGTCTCCCGCGCGAGGTCGGCAGGGAAGTCGGGCGCCATGTAGTCCCACTGGGCGATAGCGCCCCCCGTGGCCGAACTGCGGAAGTCGTAGGGGTCAGGCGTCCAGCCGCACGCGGTGTGCAGCGGCAGGTACTGGCACAGGCCCGCGCTCTGGCTCTGGTTCCAGTCGGGATGGCCCGGCGAGCAGCTCGTGTCGCTCCGCCACAGGGGCATGGAGCGCATGATCGTCTCGAGGTCGATGCGGCGGCCCCCGCTTGCGCAGTTGTCGATCCGCAACCCCGGGTGGCGGGCGAGGAGCTCATCCCACATCGCGTAGTGGCCTTCGACATAGCGGATCTCGGTCATCCCCTCGCGCCCCGGCTCGTCGTTCGCGCGCCAGTAGGGGAGGGGATCGAGATTGAAGTCGTTCCGGTAGATGCCGATGCCGAACTCCTCGATCTGGCTCGAGAGAAGCTCCGTGAGCCAGCGGCGAGCTTCGGGGTCATCGAGGCGGAACAGCCCGCCCTGCTCGCCTCCGTGGACGAAGGCGGGATGCTCCGTGGCGATGACGCTCCCCGGCGCCACCCGCTCGGGCTCATACCAGAGCACGAAGGACAGGCCGAGACGGCGGCATGCGTCGCCGATAGGCTTCAGGCCCGCGGGGAACTCCTCGGGCTTGGGCGTCCAGTTGCCCACCCCGTTGGGGAACCCACCGGGGAACCACGCGGCATCGAGCCAGTGGGCGTCGAAACCCAGCGAGGCGGCGGTCTCCGCCGCGGCGATCTGGCCCTTCTCGGTGGCCCACTCGGGCCTCGTCCAACTGTACCGGTCGAAGCACTGCAGGGCGAAGGGGAGGCGGATGGGCAGACCATCCACCCTCGGCACATAGTGGAACAGCAGCAGTCGACGCCAGCGATTGAGGGCGTCGATGCGGTCGCCGCGCCAGGCCATGACGAGGACCCTGGGGCTGCGGATGCCCTCGCCCGGCCGAAGGCTGAGGCGGGTCAGTTCCATCCCCCCGCGGAGGCGCATCGGCCCCGGCGCGGTCCGGTCGAAGGTAGCCGACCACTGGCCGGACCAGCCCAGGGCGACGGCGAGGCCCTCGTCGCCATAGGAGAGGTCCCAGAAGGGGAATGCGCCGTTCGAGGGCCGGCCGCCCTCGGGGGTCTGGCTGAGGGCCTCCCCGATGTTCATGGCCTGCGCGAAGGGCACGAAGGATTCGGCGCCGCACACGTCGCCCCGGAGGCCCGAGACGACGGCAGCGCGCTTGGAGTTGCCCGTCCGGACCTGGAGGTCCATGGCCTGGATACCCTCGATGAGCGGGGTATCGGCCTCCCCGCGGTTCTCGAAGCTCAGGACCCACTCAGCCGCCGGGTAGCGCTTGAAGGCGGCGGCGACCGCCGTGACCGCTAGGCCGGTTTCGGGGTCGGTCCAGGTGACGGAGTGCTCGGTACGGTCCTCCAGTTCGCGCGAGGTAGAGAACCGGTCCCAACGGCCCAGTAGCTCGGCCGAGGGGATGCCGCCGTAGGTGAAGCTGAAGGGCGGGCCGGCGAGCCGCAGGAAGGGATCAAGCTGGTTCTCATCGAGGAACAAAGCCTCGCCTCCGGCCATCTCCAGACGCGCGTCGGCCCAGTCGGCCTGATCGTAGGCGGCGCCATCCTCCGTGGCGTCCACCTTGAGGACCATCTCCCACGCGCCCTCGGGCAGATTCACGCGCAGGGGCACCGGCGCGTCGCCCCCCCGGAGCACCTCGGTCCTGAAGAGCTCTGCGCCATCCGCCTCGACGATGAAGCGAACCGTGCCTCTCGCACCCGCCGTGTCGTAGTTGTTGTCCACGCCTACCTGAGCCGAGAAGGCTCGCGCCCCCTCGGGCAGGGCGACCGCGATCACGCTGTTCGCGTGTGTGCCCAGGCCCCGCTCGAAGGACTCGGAGCCGATCCGCAGGGGCGTCTCCATGCAGGATTGGCCGTACCGCAGCACGTTGTGATCCTGCTGCCGGAGCTCGATATCGAGCCGGGGGCCGGGGCCCTCGGGCCGCTCGCCCGCGAAGCAAGCGCGGACCCAGTCGGAGATCTCCGCCACCTCGGCGGAGCCCGCCATGATGGCGTCCTCGGGTTCGACGCTGGGGATATCAGCCTGCTGCATAGCGAAGCCTCCTGGGCATGTAGCGATGATGATGACGGCAGCGACCACGAGATGGCGCTGGAGCATGGAACCCATCCTCTCTGGGTATCAGGCGACGCCCACGGAGCAATTCGAGGCCGCCTGCCCCTTCCCTGCGACTGGAGGCGGTTAGCAAACGAGCGTTGTATTTGGCAAGGCCCGGATGGCCCTTCTCTGCGAAACGAACCCACTCTCGCGAAGGTGAACTCCGTACAAACCAGGAGCCGTGGCTCCTGGGGCCACGGCTCCTCTATCGTTCGGATCCACTCTCGACGGCACTACTCGCTCCAGCCGTGAGCGTTTCGGACATCGATCATTGCGGCGAGGATCTGGTTCCACGTCGCCGGATCGAGCATGACGTCGTTCGAGAACATGCAGCCATCCCAGCAGATGTGCCGGAAGGCCTTGGTGAGCTTGCCATGTTCGTCGCGCAGCCAGTAGCCCGCATGTCGCGCGATGTCGAGCTTACCGTTCGGATCGAGGGGCAGGCAGTGGCGGCCCGTCTTGTCGTGGGAGCCGGTGCCGTGAACGGTGGCGTCGTTCTGGGCTACATGGAAGTCGATGGTCCAGGGCCGCAGGGCGGAGGTGAGGGTGCGCAGGCCCTCATCGAGGGCGACGGGATCGCTCCAGTCGAAGTCCTCGGGCACGATGCGCGCCTCGGGCGCGTTGGTGCCGAGGAGATACAGAAGGGTGTGGGCCATGTCGGCCTGGAAGCCGAAGTTGGGCCGGTTGACCCTCTGAAGGAGGTCGAGCATGTCCTTCCAGTTGTGCATGCCGCCCCAGCACACCTCACCCTCGGCGGCGACCTTCTCATCGAACTCGGCGGCGGCATCGCAAGCGCGGGCGATGGTCTCGGCGATGGCCTTGGTATTCCCCTCGGGATCGGCGGCCCAGGTGGCGGGGTCGACGGAGGAGTCCACGCGCACGACGCCGTAGGGCCGGACCCCGAGGTCGCGGAGGGCCTTGCCGATGCGCGCAGCCTTGCGGACCTGGGTCACGAAGGCGTCGCGCTCCTCGGCGGTGCCCATGGCCGAGCCGCCACCGACATTCCCCCAGACGGGGGCGACGAGGCTGCCGATGGCGAGGCCCCGGGAGCGGGCCTTCTCGGCCAGGGCCTCGAGGTCGGCATCGGTGGAGTCGATCGAGACGTGGGGGTCACTGAGGAAGAGGTCGACGCCATCGAAGCGCACCCCTCCCACCTCAGCGGCCGCAGTAAGGTCCATCATGGTATCCAGGCCGATGGCCGGCTCGGAGTCGGACCCCTTGCCGACGACCCCCGGCCAGGTCGCGTTGTGTAGCTTCGGATACAGCGCAGTTGCCACTTCATTACCTCCTTGGGAAGCGGTCCGCCGCTCGGCTCATGCGGTGTCGATGTCTACCCACTGGCCCGCGTCGGCGGACTGCAGGACGGCCTCGCAGACCTTCTGGGTCTCGAGGGCCTCGCGGAACGTGGGCGAGCAGCTCCGGCCCTCGTGGATAGCGCTCAGGAAGTCGGATAGCTGGTGGACGAAGGTCGCGCCGTAGCCGACGGCAAGACCCGGCACCCACCAGTGGTCCATGTAGGGATGGTCGCCGCTACCATCGGTGACGTGGATGGAGCGCCAGCCACGCACGGCGCCCTCATCGCCGTGATCGGACCACTCGAGGCGATGGAGATCGTGGAGGTCCCAGCGGATGGACGCATGCTCGCCGTTGATCTCGAAGGTGAAGAGCGCCTTGTGGCCCCGGGCGTAACGGGTGGACTCGAAGTTGCCCAGGGATCCGTTCTCGAAACGGCAGAAGAAAACACAGGCGTCGTCGATGCGAACGGGCTCCTCGCAGCCCGTGACGGCGTGCATGCGCTGTTTGATGAAGGTCTCGGTCATGGCGTTGACTCGGGTGATCGGCCCGTTCTGCCAGAGCGCCGTATCGATGCAATGGGCGAGGAGATCGCCCGTTACGCCACTCCCCGCGACGGAGGCGTCGAGCCGCCAGGCGGCGGAACCGCCCTGGGGCAGATCGGGCGAGATGGTCCAGTCCTGGAGGAACTGGGCCCGGTAGTGGAAGACGCGGCCTAGCCGGCCCTCGTTGATGAGCTGCTTCGCGAGGGTCACGGCGGGGACGCGCCGGTAGTTGAAGGAGACGAGGTTCGCCACACCCGCCTTCTCGACGGCGGCCACCATCTCGCGCCCCTGGGCGACGTTCATAGCCAAGGGCTTCTCGCAGAGGATCGCCTTGCCTGACTCGGCGGCGGTCAGGGCGATCTCGGCGTGGAGATTGTTCGGCACGCAGATATCGACGAGGTCGATGTCATCCCGGGCCACCACCTCCCGCCAGCTCGTGCTGTGGGACGCGAAGCCCCAACGACGGGCGAAGGCCTGGGCCCGGGCGGCGTCGGTGGCGCAGATAACCTCCAAGGAAGGCTCGATAGGCGGGTCGAAAGCGCCGGTCACCTGGTGGTAGGCGTTGGCGTGGGCCCGTCCCATGAAGCCGCAGCCGATCTGGGCAACTCTCAGTTTGCGTTTCACCGTGTTCTCCTATCCGCGCCCTCGAGAGGCGGCGAGTCGTTACTCAATCACGAGGTCGGGGTTACCCGGCCCGAAGTGCTTTAGCATCACGATAGGATCCGACTTCGAGGGGTTGGTGATGACGACTCCCGCCTTGGCCGCGGCCTCGGTGACGAAATACTCATCATGGGTGAGTTGCCCGTAGCGGATCATAGCCGGGCTCTCGATGGGCCAGACCCCCATGGCGCCGTGCCCCTGCATCATTATGAGGCCATAGGCGCCAGCGTCCGTGATGGTCACCGTGGCGCCGGGGAGCACGGTCAGCTCCTTGGCGCTGAACTCGCTCGACCGGTAGCAGATCCAGTTCTCCACATAGCCCTCGCTCTTCATCTCATCGAGGGGCCGGACGGGCCGAGGCCGCATGAAGTGATGCTCCCGGAAGAGCGGGTCGACGTTGAGGTCCCAGTCCAGAATCTCCATCAGGAAGTCCACGTCGCCCATCCGGTTCTCGGGCGTGTTCTTCCAGAGAAGCTCCTCGGAAATGATGGACTCGCCGGTGAGAGACTGCCACATCCCGAAGACGTCCGAGGCTTTCTGAGGCTCATAGGTGCAGAGGCTCCCAGGCGCGTGGAGCACGCCAGGAGGAACGTCCCAACCCGTGCCGGGCTCGAGCCGATAGGCCTGTGCGAGGTTCGTGATCTTGTTGTCGCCCTTGGTGAAGTTGAGGAGGCACTGGCGCACCTGGTCTTTGGTGGTGCCCGGGGCGAAGCCGAAGAACGTATAGGGGAAGTCGCCACCGTGGTTGTTCACCTGGGGCGGGAAGTAGTAAGCCTCGGGCTTGCCCAACTGGCCGGTCAGGCGCGCATGCTCATCCTTGTGGTGGATGTGGTGGGGCAGGGCGCCCTGATTGTCGAAGAACTTGGCGTAGGCGGGCCAGCCGCCGTGACCGTCCCAAACGCGATCACCGACGATGGCCCCCTTGAGTTCGTTGATCGCCTCGGCCAAGAGGAACTTCTCGACGCGGCCGCCCTCCTCGATAACGATCATGCTCAAGCCCTCGTGCTCACTGGTGAGCGGGCCGTTGTCGGCGGCCGTGGTCGACGCGAACCATCGCTCGTCGATTCCACCTCGTGCGCCGCCCATGGCGTAGTAGTCGTCGGGGTGCAGCTTGATGCGCCGACCGGGCACACAGAAGGATCGGGGCACCCAGTTGGGCGCCAACCGAAGAACGCCTTGGCCCTGTTCCAGGGCTTTGCTCGCCAAGTCGCGTACGCTCATTCGTGTCCTCGCCTCCCATTAGTGATCCTCTGGATGGCCGTCCCCACCCACGTCCGGCCGCAAGAGAGTCGTTCCGCGTCGACGCTCGAGAACCTTGTTCCAAGGCGAAAGGTCGGCTCGCGGATGCCCCGTTTCTGGTCTGAAGCAAGGCTCCGGGCGACCGGAGCCCGAATGAAGGACTAACAGAACGTGCAAACAGGAGGATACCCCATGAACACGCGTCTCGGCACCGCCATAGTAGCGACGCTCATGGCATTGCCGGCCCTGGCCCAGACCACGGGCGTCGGAGACAACCGACTCACCGAGGCCGAACGCGAGGCCGGCTTCCGCTTGCTGTTCGACGGACAGAGCCTGGAAGGCTGGCAGGGGCCGGATTGCTGGTCCGTCGAGGACGGGATGCTCGTCGGCCGCAACGACGGCACCCTTCCGGCGAGCGTCTACCTCTACAGCGAGGAGACCTTCGACGACTTCGTTTTTCGTGCATCGTGCCGGCTCGATGGAGGCAACAGCGGGATCCAGTTCCGCACGGAGCGCGGGCCCAACGACGACCCCATCGGCTACCAAGCGGATATGTCCGATGAGAGGACGGTCGGCGCCCCGTCATATTGGGGATGCCTCTACGAGGCAGGCGGCCCCCGCGGGGTGATGGTGGACGGCTGGGCCGGGCTCGCGGAGACGGTGATACGTCGCGGTGACTGGAACGAGCTCGAGATCATCTGCCAAGGCGACCGGGTCGTGGTTCGGCTCAACGGCCTCACTACGGTGGACATCGAGGATGACGCCTACTCCGATGGCCACTTCGCGATACAGATTCACCAGGGCCCCGCGATGGCGGCCTTCTTCAAGAACATCCGGCTGAAGCCGCTCGAAGCGGGCGAGCTGCCGCCGGCCCCTGAAGTGGGGGTGCCCGCGGGCTGGACGCCGCTCTTCACGGGCTCCGACCTCTCACAGTTCGATGTTGTCGGCGCGGCCGAGGGGTTCGCCATCACCGAGGAAGGGGTGCTCCGCAGCGAGGGCGGCCTGGGCGGCGACTGGCTGCGGTCCAAGGAGCAGTACTCGGACTTCATCCTTCACGTGGAGTGGCGCGTATCTCCGGGCGGGAACTCGGGGGTGTTCATCCGGTCGGCGACTGAGGGGGCGCCGTGGGAGACCGGCCACGAGTGCCAGATCTCCAACGAGCAGCCGCCGCGTGACGACCTCCACTGCACGGGCACCCTCTACGGGACCGTGGCGGCCAACCCGAGGCCGGACGAGACCCCGGAGATCTGGCGCACCTACGAGATCCATTGTGTGGGCTCTCGGATCTCCGTCATCGTCGATGACACCCGCACGGTGGATGTGGACGCGGGGGCGGTGGATGCAATCAGGGACAAGCCACTGGTCGGACACATCGGATTGCAGGACTCCCATACCGGGGAGGGTTACTGGGTGGAGTACCGCAATGTGTGGATCAAGGAACTCGAGCGTCCGGTGGGCCGGTAGCCCAGGGGCGGGAAGCGGAGCGTGCATCCCATGGCACATGGCAAGCTGACACGGCGCGAAGCGATCAAAGCGGGTCTCGGGGTCCTGGCCCTGCCGACGATCATCCCCTCCAGGGCCCTCGGGCAGAACGGGGCTCCTGGGGCGAATGACACGGTCAATGTGGGCATCATCGGCCTCGGCGGACGGGCGCGTTGGCTCGCGGAGTACACTCTGCGTTCGGTACCCGGGTTGCGGGTGGCCGCAGTGTGCGACATCCTGGAGCCCCGGGTGGACTCCTTCGTCAATGACCTGGCGGGCGACCAGACGTGGAACCGCTACACGAACTTCCTGGAGATGATCGAGCGGGAGAACCTGGATGGGGTGATGGTCGAGACCACTACCCACACCCGAGCCTGGGTGACGGTTCTCGCGATGCAGGCGGGAATGGATGTGTACATCGAGAAGCCCATGTGCCTGACCATCGCCGAGGGCCGTGAGATGGTCAATGCGGCCCGGCGCTATGGGCGGGTGACCCAGGTGGGAACCCAGCAGCGCACCATCCCCATCAACAACTGGGCGAGCGACCTGGTGAAGAGTGGCGCCCTGGGCAAAGTCCATGCCGTCATCGCGCCGAACTTCACGGGCCCGATTCGCTGGGAGGATAAGCCGGGGCAGCCGCTGCCCGAGGGAGCCAGCCCGACCTTCTGGGACGAGTGGACGAACCAGACCGTCCTGCGGCCCTACCACCCCGAACTCCACTATGGCTGGGCGCAGTGGTGGGACTACGACGGCGGGGGGATGTCCTTTGGAGTCACGGGCTGGGGCACCCACGCCTACGACCAGATCCAGCGGGCGCTCGGGACCGACGAGACGGGCCCGGTCGAGGTGGTTCTCGAGGAGCCCGTGGCGGTCAAGAGCATCTGGACCGACTCGGACGATATGAGCCTCGCGGGACCGCGGGCCAAGGTGACGATGCGCTACGCCGATGGCGTGGAGCTGCGGCTCCATCGGGATCGCCAGGGCAACACGCTCCACGGCCTCGGCGCCCGGTTCCTCTGCGACGCGGGCGAACTCGAGATCGAACGTAACGCCCTGGCGAGTGATCCCGAGGACATCATCGCCTCGCCCGACAACCCCGGGCCCAACCCCATGGATGAGTGCTACTACCATGTGCTGGATTGGGTCGAGTGCATCAAGAGCCGGCAGCGCTGCGCCGCGGATATCGAGTACGGCCAGCGGGCGACATCGCTCTGCTACCTTGTGAACATCGCTCGCGACGTCGGCCGGGTGGGCGAGATCCTGCGATGGGATCCGGCGGCGGAGCGCTTCACGAACTGCGATGAAGGCAACGCGATGCTCTCGCGCGTGCCGCGCGAGGGGTACGAACTCCCGTAACACCCGCGACGGCCTGGCCGTCCGGGGTCGGCATCTGGAAGGATGTGCGTGATGAAGGCGAGACGCCGAGGCGTCGGCGGAAGCCGGCGCGAGTTTCTGAAGAAGGCGGCGGCGTTTGCGGGCGCGGCAGCGCTGCCGGCCATCGTCCCCGCATCGGCCCTGGGCCGGGACGGGGCTGTGGCGCCGTCGGAGCGGATCGTGATGGGCGGGATTGGATTAGGCCCGCGCGGCTCCTACGTCCTGGGCCCCTTCTTGGATGAGCCCGATGTGCAGTTCGTGGCCACCTGCGACGTGCGGGCGGACCGGAGGGAGTCCATCAAAGCGCGCATCGACGGGCACTACGGAACCGACGGCTGCGCCGCCTACCGGGATATGCGGGAGTTGCTCGCCCGGGATGACATCGACGCGGTACTCATCGCCACGGGCGACCGGTGGCACGGCCTCGGCTCCATCATGGCGATGAAGGCGGGCAAGGACGTCTACAGCGAGAAGCCGTGCAGCCTGACCATTGCCGAATGCGAGGCTGTGGCCGACACGGCGCGGCGGTACGGCCGGGTCTTCCAGGCGGGCACTCAACGACGGAGCATCGCCAACTTCAAGGCGGCGGTCGATCTCGCCCACAGCGGGAAGCTGGGTCGGATCCACACCCTTCACGCCTCGAGCTACTATCCCAGCGTCACCTACGACTGGCTGCCCGAGGAACCGCTACCGGACCGCGATACCATCGACTGGGATCTCTGGCTCGGTCCTGCTCCGTGGCGGCCCTACAACAGCGCCTATGTGAACGGCGGCTGGCGCGGCCATTTCGACTTCGACTCGGGTCCGCGACTGCTGGACTGGTGCGCCCACACCATCGACCTATGCCAGTGGGCAAACCAGACCGACGACACCCTGCCGATCGAATACGAGACCCACGAGGACAACATCACCTTGCGCTACGCGAACGGCGTAACGCTCATCGTGGACTTCCTGCAAGAGCCTTTCGGCAACCGTGACCCGCATTACGGCACCTCCCGAGGTACCTGTCCCGTGCGGTTCGAGGGCGATGAGGGCTGGGTGGAGACCGGCGACAGCGGCGAGATCGCCGTCTCGCCCGAGTCCCTCAGGTCCGAGTTGGAGCCCGTGCCCCGGTTGGTGGGGACGGAGTCCGCCAGCCACTCCCGGAACTTCCTCGACTGCATCAAGACCGGCGCCCTCCCCAACGCCAATGCCGAGGTCATGAGGCAATCTCACACGGCCTCTTACGCGGCCGCCCACTCGTGGCTGCTGGGCCGGAAGCTGACGATGGATCCCGAAACGGCGACCTTCATCAACGATGACGAGGCGAATCGGATGCGTTCGCGCGCGATGCGTCCCCCGTGGCACCTCTGAAGGGGCGCCACGAGGTTTCTGCGCGAGTAGCACGACCTCCATGGATCGAGGAAACGACGATGACACGGAATCGGCAGTTCGCAATCGCTCTAGCATCTCTGGCGGCACTCATCGTCGCGCCCGCGTGGGCCCAGGCGGGTAGCGTTCGCGACCACATCGCCGTACTGAGGTCGGATGCGGGGAACTTCGAGAAGGCTCGGGCCTGCCAGGAGTTGGCGATCCTGGGCAGCCCCGAGGCCGTGCCGGCCCTCGCGACTCTGCTGGCCGACGAGCAACTCGCCGCCTACGCCCGCACGGCCCTCGAAGCGATCCCCGATGGGAGCGCTGGGCAGGCACTGATGGCGGCCCTGCCTAGGCTCACGGGCACTGCCCAGGCGGGAGTCATCTCCTCCCTGGGCGCGCGACGCGAGCGGGCTGCGGTGGAGCCCCTCATCGCGTTGGTGAGCGAGCCGGACGCCGCGGAAGCGGCCCTGGTGGCCCTTGGGCGGATCGCTACACCCGAGGCCACGCGCTTCCTGGCGCGTTTCGTGCCGACGGCCGGGCCCTTCCTTCGGCGGACTGCCGCCGAGGCTAGCTTGGCCTGTGCCGAGACGTGCGCGGATGCTGGCCGGCGGGCGGAGGCAATGGCACTGTACCATAGCCTTCGTGGGCGCGGTATGCCGCCCCACATCCGACTTGCCGCCATTGCCGGCGCCATGGTGCTCCGGGGCGACGCTTCAGCGCCGCTACTGGGAGCTTACCTTCGGTCGGGCGATGTAGATGAGGCGCGGATGGCGCTCCGCACGGCGCGGAAGCTCCCCGGCCCGGCGGTAACCGGTAGCCTCGTGCGCGCCCTCGATGCCGTCAGCGCGGACCGGAAGGCGCAGATCATCTCCGCTCTCGCGGAGCGCCCCGATGGCGCCGCCGGTGCGGCAATCCTTCGGATGGCGGCCGACGAGGACCCGGCGGTTCGGCTCGCGGCCCTGGAGGCATTGGGCACCTTCGACGATGACGTGCTCGTCTTCGTGCCCCTCTTCGATGGCGAGACGTTCCAGGGGTGGGAGGGCGACACGGCGACCTTCTTCCGCATCGAGGAGGGCGCCATCGTGGGCGGGAACCTCCAGAACCCCATCCCCCAGAACGAGTTCCTCTGCACGACCCAACGCTACGGCAACTTCGTGCTTCGAATGGAGTGCAAGACGGTGAACGCGAACGGAGGCATCCAGTTCCGCTCCGAACGTGTGCCCGACAGCCGCGAGGTCAGCGGCTACCAGGCCGACATGGACAGCTCGGGGACCTACTGGGGCTGCCTCTACGATGAGTCGCGCCGCGGGATGCTCGCGGAGACCGACCGCGAGGCCCTCGCTGGCATCGTGGATCCCACGGACTGGAACGACTATGAGGTCCGGTGCGAGGGTGCGCGCATCCAACTGCGGGTGAACGGGCACCTGACGGTCGAGTACGTCGAGCAGGACCCGGACATCGCACGGACCGGAATCATCGCGGTGCAGGTGCATGCGGGCGAGCCCAGCGAGACCTGGTACCGGAACATCCGGATCGCCGAGCTTCCGTAGGCTGGCCTCTGGTGGCCTCTCAATGCGCGAGGAACCGACCATGACAGGATTCCGCGCTGACCTCAGGGCCGCCCTAGTGGCGGCCCTGGCCGTAGTGGCACTGTGCGCCTGGGGCGCCGCCGCTCGGGAGGAGGAGACCGGCATCGACCGCCACGCCTTGGTACGCCGACACGACATCCGGTGGGATGAGCCGACGAGCGAGGTGCCTCTCGGCAACGGCGAGTTCTGTGTGAGCGTGGACGGCACGGGCCTCCAGACCCTCGGCGGCAATACCATGGCCCACTGGGCCTGGCACAGCGAGCCATTGCCCGAGGGCTTCTCTGCCGACGACGTCCCGGTCACGGGGACCATCGAGCGCGGGCCCATCGCCGCTCCCATGCAGGACGCCTCGGGCCATGGGGAGCTCGACCGGTGGATGTTCCGCAACCCGCACCCGGCGAACCTCGGCCGGCTGCGCCTGGTACGCGCCGACGGGCTTGCCCTGGAGCCCGCCGATGTGGACGCGTTGAGCCGGACCTACGAGCTGTGGACAGGGCTCCACACGAGCCGGTTCACGGTGGATGAAGCGCCCGTCGTCGTCCAGACCTGCGTACACCCCGACCTGGACCTGGTTGCGGTGCGCGTCGATTCGCCCCTCGTTCGCGCGGGAGGGCTCGCCGTGGCCTTGGAGTTCCCCTACCCAAGCTCCAGTGGTTCGGGCCCGTGGGCGGGGGACTGGGACCGTCCGGGGTCGCACCGGACCCAGCCCGCCACGACGGAGGGGGAGGACTTGGCTTGCCTGCGCAGGACGGCCGATGGCCTGACCTACCACGTCAGCGTAGGGTGGTCACCGGTCTGCCGATTCGAGGGGAGCGCGGACGGGCGGGAGCACGCCTTCACGCTCGTGGGCGGCGCCGACGCGCCGCTCGAGATGGTCGTTGGGTTCGCGGAGGAGCCCCTCCCCGGGCTCCCCGGCTTCGATGAGACCCGCAGAGCGGCGGCCGCGGGGTGGGAGACCTTCTGGCGTTCTGGGGGAGCCATAGACCTCTCGGGCAGCGCGGATCCCCGGTGGATGGAGCTGGAACGGCGCATCGTCCTCTCGCAGTACCAGATGGCCGCCCACTCGTCCGGCTCCTGGCCCTCCGCGGAGACGGGTTTGTTGGGCCTCGATCCCTGGGCTAGCCAGTTCCACATGGAGATGGTCTGGTGGCACCTGGCCCACTACAGCCTGTGGGATCGCTGGTCCATAGCGACCGATGCGCTGGAGTGCTACCAGCGGTTCCTCCCCGTGGCGCGGCAGCTCGCCGAGCAGTTCGAGTACAGGGGCGCGAAGTGGGGCAAGCAGGTAGGACCGGAGGGGCGAACGGCGCCGTGGATGGGCAGCTTCGTCCTGCACTGGCAGCAGCCGCACCCCATCTTCTTCGCCGAATTGGAGTACCGGCTCCGTCCTACACGCGAGACGTTGGACCGCTGGAGCGAGGTCGTATTCGCGACCGCCGAGTACATGGCTGACTTCCCGACGCGAGACCAGGACGGCGTCTACCACCTCCTTCCGGTGATGGCCGCATGCGAGCAGCCGACCTCCTACGACACCGTGTTCGAGCTCGCCTACTGGCGTTTCGGCCTGGACACGGCGCAGCGCTGGCGGGAGCGCCTGGGTCTACCCCGGCACCGGGGCTGGGAGGAGGTGCGGAACGGGCTGGCCCCGCTGCCGCGGAGCGAGGGGCTGTACGTGCTCTCGCCCGAGCGGCCCGACACCCACGGGGGCGACCATCCGGACGCAATAGGCATATTCGGGATGCTCCCGCCCATGGACGGCGTGGACCGAGCCACGGCGCGCGCCACCCTGGAGCACATGGTCGAGGACTGGGACTGCATCCGTTGGGGATGGGACTTCCCGTGGGTGGCGATGGCGGCGGCGCGGCACGGTCTGCCCGAGTTCGCGGTGGAGGCTCTGCTGCTCGCCCATGAGCAGAACCGGTATGACGAACGCGGGGTCAACACCGGAGGGCCCTGCCCCTACCTGCCCGGGAACGGCGGGCTGCTCTACGCCGCCGCGATGATGGCCGCCGGCTGGGACGGTGCGCCAGAGGGTGAGGCTCCTGGTTTCCCCGACGACGGCTCCTGGGTCGTGCGACACGAGGGCCTGAAGAGGGCACCCTAGCGCGCTGGCCTAACGCTACGCTCCGTTACTAAAGGAGGCTCCACCAGTGAGATGGTCGATGGTCTGCATAGCAGCACTGGCGATGGCAGCGAATGTCCTCGCCGCCGAGATACACGTGGCGAGAGACGGCAATGACGCGAACCCGGGGACCAGGTCGTCGCCACTGCGAACGATTCAGCGGGCCGCGGACCTCGCTCAGCCCGGGGATACCATCACGGTCCACGAGGGCCTCTACCGGGAGCGCATCAACCCGCCCCGGGGTGGCGAGTCCGATGAGCGGCGGATCGTCTACCGCGCCGCTCCTGGGGAGCGCGTGGAGATCCGCGGTTCCGAGGAGATACGGGGTTGGGTCCATCTGCAGGACGCTGTGTGGCGAGTGACGCTACCGAACAGCTTCTTCGGTGACTTCAACCCCTACGCCGACCCGATCCGGGGCGATTGGTTCGATGGGCGCGGGCGTACGCACCATACGGGCGCCGTCTATCTCGATGGCGACTGGCTCACCGAGGCTGCCTCGCTCGATGAGGTGCTGATGCCCGCGGGAGACAAACCGGCCTGGCTCACGTCGGCCAACACAGGGACCCTGCTGAATGTGGCGTGGTTCCGGCCCGCAGGTGGTGCGGACCGCGTCCCCGCGGTGAGCTTCGTGGAGCAGGCGGGGATTCAGACGGCGCCCTGCACCGAGGGTGGCGAGTGCATCGGCTGGATCGAGCATGGCGACTGGACACGGTACGAGGATGTGGACTTCGGCGCAGGCGCTGAGAGAATGGAACTCCGCGTGGCGTCGGCGACCAACGGCGGCGTCATCCAGATCCGCCTCGGAGGGCCCCAGGGCGAGGTCATCGGGCAGGGACGCGTCCGCTCTACCGGCGACTGGCAGCGCTGGGTCTCCATCACCCCCGAGATCACGCCCCAATCGGGGGTTCAGGACCTGTGCCTGCTGTTCCGCGCCGATGGCACGGATGAGGAGATTCTGCGTCAGCGGGGGCTGAACCCACAGCTCTGGTTCGCCGAAGTGGGCGATCACAACACGACCCTATGGGCCCAGTTCGAGGGCGTCGACCCCAACGAGCGGCTCGTGGAGATCAACGTGCGGCAATCCGTCTTCTATCCCGACGAACCCGGCCGGGACTACATCACCGTACGCGGCTTCACGATGCGACACGCGGCAACGCCATGGGCGCCGCCCACGGCCGAGCAGATCGGGCTCCTCGGAACCCACTGGAGCAAGGGGTGGGTGATCGAGGACAACGTCATCAGTCACTCCATGTGCACCGGCATCACCCTCGGGAAGCACGGCGACGAGCATGACAACACCTCGGCGAACACCGCCGAGGGCTACGTGGCGACCATCGAGCGGGCCCACGCCTTCCAAATCCCCTGGACCAAAGAGAGCGTCGGCGGGCACATCGTGCGGAACAACCGCATCTCCCACTGCGAGCAGGCGGGCTTGGTGGGGAGCATGGGGGCCGCTTTCAGCACCATCGAGGGCAACGTGATCCATGACGCCAACATGCGAGGCCTTTTCGGGGGCGCCGAGATGGCCGGCATCAAGATCCACGGCGCCATCGACGCGACCATCCGCGGGAACCACATCTACCGCTGCATCATGGGCATCTGGCTGGACTGGATGGCCCAGGGCACGCGGGTCACAGGGAACCTACTGCACGACAATCCCGGGCAGGACCTGTTCGTGGAGGTCAACCATGGGCCGTTCCTCGCGGACAACAACCTATTCCTCTCCGCGACGAGCCTGCTCGACATGTCCCAGGGCGGCGCCTACGCGCATAACCTGTTCGCCGGCCGCATCACCAACTCGCCGGAGCCACGCCGTGAGACACCGTTCCATCCGGCGCACAGCACCGAAGTGGCGGGTCTCAGGCGGATCGAGGGCGGCGACGACCGCTTCCTCAACAACCTCTTCATTGGTGATGGAGCGCCCGTGCCGGTAGCCCACAGGGGGGACTTGAGGGAGATCCGCTGGATCAGCGGGCGCGGGCTATGGGGCTACGATGGTCGGCCACTGCCGCTGATGGTGGGGGGCAATGTCCATGTGTTCGGGGCCGAGCCCTCTGCTCAAGAAGAGGCGCCCGTCGTGACGCGGGGCGGCGACCCCGCCTGGGAGCTCATCCTTGGGGATGAGGCCGCCTACCTCAAGATCAGCCTGGACCGATCCCTCCGCCAGGCTTCGACGACGCTGGTAACGACCGAGGGGCTCGGGACGGCCCATGTGACCGGCCTGCCGTATGAGAACCCCGATGGCACGCCCATCACGGTGGACCTTGACTACCTCGGCATCGCTCGCAGCGCCTCCAGACCAACCCCCGGGCCCTTCGAGGCGCCCGGGGTGGGCACTGCTCTGATTCGCGTGTGGTGAGCGGTCTGCCAAGCCTGCGGGAGGGGAGTTGACCTATGGCTCGCAAGCCGATTGAGACGCCTAACGGTCCCTTCGAGGCGGCGTGGGAGTCGCTGCTCGATCACCGGCCGCCCCAATGGTACGTGGATGGCAAGTTTGGCATCTTCATCCACTGGGGCCCGTACTGTGTCCCGGCCTTCGGGAACGAGTGGTACCCTCGGCAGATGTATCTCCAGGGGACGCCCGAGTTCGAGCATCACCTGAAGACCTACGGGCCGCACAAGGAGTTCGGGTACAAGGACTTCATCCCGCGGTTCGGTGCGCAGCGGTTCAGCGCCGAAGCCTGGGCAGAGCTCTTCGCCAAGTCGGGGGCTCGCTTCGTGGTGCCCGTGGCGGAACACCATGATGGTTTCGCGATGTACGACTCCAGCTTCTCCCAGTGGTGTGCGACTCGGATGGGACCCAAGCGCGACGTGCTGGGCGAACTGGCTGAGGCGGTGCGGGCGCGGGGCATGGTCTTCGGCGCCTCGACCCACCGCGCCGAACACTGGTGGTTCATGAACGGGGGAATGGCGTTCGACTCGGACGTCCAGGATCCCCGTTACGCCGACTTCTACGGCCCCGCCAAGCCCGACAGCGCCCAGCCGGACCAGGAGTTCCTGGAGGACTGGCTGGCTCGAACCTGCGAGATCGTCGACAAGTACCGCACGCAGCTCATCTGGTTCGACTGGTGGATCGAGCAGCCTGTATTCAAGCCCTATCTGCGCCGCTTCGCCGCGTACCTCTACAACCGCGGCTGGGAGTGGGACCTGGGGGTGGCGATCAACTACAAGAACGACGCCTACCCGCCGGGCACCGCCGTGTGGGACATCGAGCGCGGAGGCCTGTCATCCATGCACCCCTTCTTCTGGCAGACGGATACGGCGGTCGCGAAGAACTCCTGGGGCTATGTGGACGGGATGGACTACAAGACCCCAACTCACATCATCGGCGACCTCGTGGACATCGTGAGCAAGAACGGCGCGCTGCTCCTGAACGTCGGCCCGCGGGCGGACGGCACGATCCCCCAAGAGGACCAGCGGATCCTCCGGTCGATTGGGTCCTGGCTGCGGGTGAATGGCGAGGCGATCTACGGCACCCGGCCGTGGCGCGTGTACGGCGAAGGCCCGACCCAGGTGCTCGAGGGCCACTTCACGGACACCAAGCGCGCGGGCTACACGGGCCAGGACGTCCGCTTCACCAGCCGCGGGCGCAGTCTGCTCTACGCCATCCTGCTAGGCTGGCCCGGGGAGATTGCCACGGTACGCTCCCTTGGGGCGGACCTGCGCCTCTGTGAGCGTCCCGTCCGCGAGGTCCGATTGCTGGGCTGCCGTCACCGGCTGGAGTGGGAGCGCCGACCCGAGGGGCTCCGTGTGCGTCTACCGGCTAAGCCGCCGTGCGACCACGCCTACGCGCTGAAGATCACGTTGTAGACGAGGTGATCATGCTCTATCCTCGCAACAATGCGCGGACCGTCTGACTCGGGGGGGATGACGATGAGACGCACCTGGTTCTCGCTTGCCGTCCCCCTCGTTCTCGCAGGATCCGCTGGCGCCCTGGCGCAGAGGGAGGCGGAGGCAACCTGCCGCCGGGCGACTACACCGCAGCCCTGACGGCCGGTGGACAGGTCATCGGTCGCAAGAGCTTCCGGCTCACCTCGTGGGCTCGACCTCGGTGATCTCCATGGCCATCAGCGAGACGGGGTGGATCCAGCCCTCGACCGTCGTGCCACCGTCGGAGACCGTCACCGAGTACAGCGTCTCTCCGCCCGAGCGCTGGGCCGTATCCACAACGGTGAACTCTCCGCCAGCGGGCACCTCGGTAATGGTGGGGGTGTTGGCATCGGAACCCGGCGATGGCTCGAGTTCGGCCAGCACGGGCACACAGCCCGAGGCAGTGTAGGTATGCCCGGGTTCGAGGCTGAAGGCGCGCGTATCAAGCGCGAGCGACCCGCCCTCCACCTCCCCCACCGCCGGCGGAAGATCGCCCGAGTGCTCCGGAGTCATGAACACCGCGACCAAGGCGATGCCCACCGCGATCACGCCGACCGCGATCACCAGGATGGCATAGCGAGAGGCCTTGCTCCGCGCCTGCGGCGTCCGAGCCTGGGCGAGGGCGGCCTCAACACTGCCGCCCGCCGACGCCAAGCGCGCCCGAGCCGCCTCCAGTGAGCAGCCTGCCGCATCGGCGATCCGCTTGAGATCCTCATCGCTGTACTGCTGAGACATCGGCGCAGCCTCCCGCACTTACGGAATCCAGTATCGCGTCGCTCGCATTTCGACGGCGGACGGGCCGGGGCCTCTCGCGGATCCAACCCGCGGGCAGAGTCGCAGTGGGCTGGACATCCTCCTCGGTCAGCGCCCGCCCGTAGGCTTCCCGACCCGCCGCGAGGACGGGGTACAGGGGGGGGAGGACTCCCCGATGTAAAGTACATCCCGGTCGCCGTGGGCGAGCGGCTCTGTGCAGTCTGCATCTGGCCGGCCCGGGAGGATTCGAACCTCCGACCCACTGCTTAGAAGGCAGTCGCTCTATCCACTGAGCTACGGGCCGGCACGAGGGCGAGGGGCGTCGCCCACAGTGAAGAGGAGGCGCGGTTGGAGCGGAAGACGGGATTCGAACCCGCGACCCTCAGCTTGGAAGGCTGACGCTCTACCAACTGAGCTACTTCCGCTCCTGGTCGGGGCGATTGGATTCGAACCAACGACCTACTGCTCCCAAAGCAGTCGCGCTAACCAGGCTGCGCTACGCCCCGACGCCGTGCTCACGAGTATAGCCGGCCCAGCGGCGGTTCGGCAAGCCGCCCTATACCAGGTCGATCCCCTGAGCCTTGAGCTCCCGCCAGATGGTTGTGAGCACCTGGTTCATGACCTCCTGCCTCGCCTCGATGCGGTCGGTCCACATCTGCAGTTGGAAGCTCAGAGAGGCCGCGGCAAGCCTGGACATCCACACCTCGGGCGGCGGATCGCCGAGCACGGCGGGGTGGGAGCGTGCCGCGATCTGCAGGATCTCGGTGACTTGGTCTGGGTCAGCCTGCGGATCGACCTGCACATCCAGCGAAACGCGCAGGCGCCGGTCGAGCTGGTTTGCGCTGACCATCTGCTGCCCTACGAGGTTGCTGTTGGGGACGATCACCCGGAGGTTGTCCGGAGTGCGGAGGGTCGTGCAACGGATGTTGATCTCGACGATCGTGCCCTCGGCGGCCCCGATGGTCACGAAATCGCCGACGTTGATCGAACGGTCCAAGAGGATGATCAGGCCGCTGATGAAGTTCCGGGCGATGTCCTGGCTCCCGAAGCCGATGGCGACGCCGGCCACGCTCGCGAAGACCGTGAGGACGCTCAGGCCCAGCCCCGCGGCGAGCACGCCGCCCAGGATGCCGCCCGCCACAAGGAGGTAGTACGTCAAGGTGGCGGCGGCGAAGCGTGCCCCCTCGCTGATCCGCCCCCCAAAGGTCTGACGCTCGATCCAACCACGCAACAACCTGCCGATGAGGATCACGACCACGGCGACGGCCACGCCCCGGGCCAGGCTGAATGCCGAGACACGGACCCCCTGAACCGACAGGACGGGCGAGCTCAACCATGCGAGCGCCCGGTCGATGTGGTAGACGCGCAGGCCCCAGGCCCAGGCAACGGCGCATGCCGCAGCCATCCAAACGAGGATGATCGCCGCGGACATGAGCGGACTCCGGGCTGGGCGCTCCTCGCCGCCACGGGCCCCGTAGCCGCTCTTGATCCACTCGTCGAGCGTCAGGGCGAGCAGGATCGTGACGAAACTCAGGGAGAGAGCCGTCGCGAGGGCGCGGGCGAGGTTCATCCAGCCGAGCCAATGGGCGGCTGTAACGGAGATCGCTAGGGCAATGGCGACCGGACGCGTGGCGCCCTCGCGTTGCACGATCGCCTGCCAGTAGGGGACGGGCCAGCCTCCTACCGCGGCGAGTGTCCCGGCGGGCCAGAGCCAGACGGTGACCATAGTGGCCAGTGCCGTCCCGAGGACGGCTTCGATCTGGGCGACGGCAAGCTCCGCAGGGTATCCCAATGCTCGAAGGGTCAGAATGAGGGGCAGGCACAAGGCCGTGACTGCCGCGATGCCCTGGAGCCAGCGGCGGGTCCAGAGTCGGGCGTCGCGATCGGGGCAGTCATCGGGCACGGGGTAGCGGTGGAACAGGTCATGAAGGGTGAGGGCGGCCAGCGACAACAGCGCGGCGGTGGCGTAGAAACGGCCCGTGGCGGCCTGCAGGGCGAAGGCCTCGCACACGGCTCGAACGGCGGCCACGGCGGCCAGCCTACGAGCGATCAGGAGGGCGATCTCGGCGCCCGTGCTCGGGCTCCTCCCTGGACGGCGTCGGGCGAATGCGACGATGGCTAGCCCCAGGAGCCAGTCCAGGCCCGCGGCCAGGGCGACGATGCCGAGGGTCCAGGGCAGCCAGTAGGCCAGCACGTAGCTTCCTGGGCCTGGACGCCCGAAGGCCGCGGGGATGAGCTGTCTCAGGTCGTAGAGGGCCTGATCGGGTGGGCGATGGTAGACCCGTTCCGGTGACCGGTAGAGCAGAGCTCGTTCGGCTGCCGTGGCCACCACGTGCTGAATGGCCGCGATCGCCTCGGAGGCGGCCTCGGCGTTCGCGGCCGAGAGGGCCACCCCTCGAGAGAGCACATCCGCCAGGCGAGCAGCTAGCTGGGCGCGCTCCCGCACCTTGGCGAGGGCATTGCGCACGGTCGGATCGGATAACCGGGAGGCCAAGCGGGCCTCAGCCCGCACGGCTAGGTCAGCGAACCCGGCTGCACGCTCCTGTGCGGCAAGTCGATCCTGCGAGAGGGCCTCGTAGAGCTCGTCGTAGCGCTTCTGCTCGCTCGCAAGCCGGGCGATCTCCTCGGTGGCCTGGCCGACGCTATACTCGCCGCGGACGACCCGCTGCGGGTACGCCCGGATCGTCCGCGCGAGGGCCGCCGCCTCCTGCTGGAGGCGCTGGAGCTCCAGCTCCGCCTCGGCCAGAGCCGTGCTTGCACTCGCTACTCCGAGCCGCGCCTCGCGAAGCAGCGTCTCCGCGAGGTTATCGGTGGCGCGACCAGGCTCCTCAGTAGGCGCCACCTCCGCGTCCAGGCGCTCGAGCATCTCAGCCAGCCGGTCCGGGGCGGCTAGGGCAGGGGGCAGAGGCACGTCGCTCCCGGCGTCCGCCTCAGCGGCGCCGTCGTCGTCCGCCGGGCCATCATCCTCGGGGACCAGGGGTCCTTCAGGCGCCTCGGCAGCCGGCGCCTCTGAACCACCGGCCTCGGCTGCACCACCCGTAAGCGGCGCCGGGAGCTGGCTGGGCTCCGCTGGATCCTGCGCAGGCTCGGGATCGGTCGCGGGGGCCACGGGAGCATCCGCAGGAGGCGCGGCCGGCTCCGGTGGGGCAGAGGGCTGCTCAACCGGAGGGCTGCTGGGTGGGTCGGGCGGTGGTGCTTCGTCTTGAGCGAGGGCTGGCAGGCACGCCCAGAGGGCCAGGCAAAAGGCGATCATCCAACGTGGCGGCAAGCTCGTCCACCTCCGGTAGGCGACGCGTCCGGTAGCCCCGTATGTTACCATCCCGCCGTTCGCTCTGCATGGCGACCGCCCGCCACGCAACGGGCCCATGCGGTCGATGAGGTTGCGGGCGATGGCGGTGACTCGAAGGGAACGATGACATGGTTCGGACTCGACTCTGGCTTCTCACACCCATGGCTCTGGCTATCATGGCAAGCGCCCCATCGGCCCAGGGTACCCTCCTGCTCAGGGATCCAGGCATCGGGCCCGACTCGGTGGCCTTCGTCTATGCCGGGGATATCTGGCTCGCGCCGCTCAGTGGGGGAGAGGCCCGCCGGCTCACGAGCGCCGCGGGGGATGAGTGGTCGCCACGCATCTCGCCTGACGGAGAGTGGGTCGCCTTCTCGGGCCAGTACGACGGGAATACCGATGTGTACGTGGTGCCTATCTCGGGCGGGGAGCCGAGACGGCTGACATACCATCCCTCGGGCGACGGCGTCAGAGGCTGGACACCCGACGGCAGTCGCATCCTCTTCGCGTCGGCGCGGGACGGGGCCGATCCCTATCCGACTACCCGACTGTGGACGATTGCCCCGAACGCGGAGGTAGACGAGCCCCTCCCGATGATGCGGGCCCACACGGGCTCTTTCTCGCCCCGCCGTGACCGGATGGCCTACTGCCCGTTCTCGGACGCCATCGGCTCCTGGCGAGGGTACCGGGGCGGGCGGACGTCACTCATATGGATCATCGACATGGAGGACTACTCCGTGGAGATGATCCCGCGGGACAACAGCAACGATCTGAACCCGATGTGGATCGGTGAGGACATCTACTTCCTCTCAGATCGCGCAGGGACGATGAACCTGTTCCGGTACAGCCCAGACGGAGCGATCGAGCAACTCACCCACTTCCGGGACTATGACATCAAGTCCGCGAGCGCCAGCAAGGACGCCATCGTCTTCGAGCAGGCGGGCGCTCTCCACGTGTATGACATCGCCGAAGGCAGCCAGCGTCGGCTCGAGATCGACGTTCGAGTGGACCGGGGCGACACACGGCCACGGTGGGAGAACGCGGCCTCCATGATCCGCTCCTATGAGATCTCCCCCAAGGGCGCCAGGGCGCTCTTCGAGGCGCGGGGCGACATCTTCACCGTGCCTGGCAAGAAGGGCGATGTCAGGAACCTCACCGAGAGCACCGGGGTCCATGACCGGCTTCCCACCTGGTCGCCCGACGGTCGGATGATCGCCTGGTTCTCGGATGAGGGGGGCGAGTACCACATCAAGATCGGCGAGCAGACGGGACTGGAGAAGCCGCGCCAGATCAACCTGCCCGAACCCTCCTTCTATAACTCGCCGCAGTGGTCGCCAGACTCGAAGACGCTTCTCTACGAGGACTGCCACCGGCGCATATGGACGCTCGACGTGGAGTCCGAGGAAGCCACCATCGTTCACTTCGCCCCCTATGGGCTCACGAGCGGCGGTGTCTGGTCGCCGGACTCCAAGTGGATAGCCTACGGGGAGAACGGCCCCAATGGGCTCTCCTCGGTATTGCTCTACAACACGGAGACGCTGACGAGCACGGTCATCACCGATGGATTGGCCGCGGCGGTCAGCCCCGCCTTCGATCGGAACGGGAAGTACCTCTACCTGATGGCCAGCACCGATTACGGTATGCACGCCAATGCCGGAATGGATATGAGCTCTTACGAGCGATCCATCAGCTACCAACCCTACATCGTACTGCTCAGCGACGAGGAGCCATCCCCGTGGCTGCTGGAGAGCGACGAGGAGGAGATCGAGGAGCCGGAAGCACCGGAGGAACCCGGCGAGCCTGCCGAGGAGCCGAGCGGGGAGAACGGCGACGAAACATCGGGGGAAGCCGAGGAGGCCGAGGCAACAGCGGAAGAGCCTGCCGGGGAGCAGGGCGAGGGTGCTGAGGAATCACCGACCGATGAGGAGGGCGAGGATCTCATCGATGTCGACCTCGAGGGTATCAACCAGCGTATCCTGCCCATGCGCATCCCTGGCGACCGCGACGTGGACTGGATGATGCAGGGACCCGCAGAGGGCACGGTGTTCTACTTCGCGGGCGGCGCCCTCAAGAAGTTCACCGTCGAGAGCGCGGAGTCGTCGACGGTGCTCGAAGGCGCCGACAACGTTGCCCTGTGCGCCGACGGCAGCAAACTGCTCTATAGCAGCGGTGGCTCGTGGTACATTGCCGACGCCAAGGGACGCATCAATGCCGGCGACGGGCGCTTGGATCTGGGAGGCATGACGGTCCAGATCGATCCCCGAGCCGAGTGGAGCCAGATGTACGGCGAGGCGTGGCGCATCCTCCGGGAGTTCTTCTACGACCCGACGATGCACGGCGAAGACTGGCCCGCGATGTATGAGAAGTACCGGCACTTCGTCGAGCATGTGGCGAATCGCGGCGACCTCACCTACCTCTTCCAGTTGCTCCAGGGAGAGCTCGTGGTCGGCCACGCCTACCAGGGCGGCGGCGACTACTTCGAAGGGCCTCCCTCGGTTTCCGTTGGCATGCTCGGGGCCGACTACTCCATCGAGGACGGCCGGTACCGCATCAAGCGGATCTACACGGGTGAGAGCTGGACGCCCTCGATGATGGGTCCTCTCGCCGCGCCCGGAGTGAAGGCGGACGAGGGCGACTACATCATCGCCATCGAGGGTCAGCAACTGCGAGGCTCCGACAGCATCTACCGCGCCCTGGAGAACAAGGTGGGGCGCCAAGTGAGGCTCGAGCTGAGCAAGACCCCCGACGGCGCCGAGAGCTGGACCGAGGTCGTATCTCCGACCAGCTTCGGCGACGAGTTCGGACTGCGCAATCGCGCCTGGATCGAGGGGAACCGGCGTCGCGTCGAGGAGGTCTCCGGTGGACGCATCGGCTACGTCTGGGTTCCTGACACGGGTGGGGGCGGCTACAGCGCCTTCAACCGCTATTACTTCGCCCAACAGGACCGGGACGGGATGATCATCGATGAGCGCTATAACGGAGGCGGGCACATCGCGGACCATATCGTCGACATCCTGGCGCGCGAAGTGCGTGGGTACTTCGTCGGACGTGACGGGCCGCCCACGATGACGCCCAACGCAGGGGTTCTCGGTCCGAAGGTCATGATCATCGACCGTTTCGCCGGTTCGGGCGGCGACATGCTGCCCTTCATGTTCCGAGCCATGAAGATCGGCCCCCTGGTGGGCACTCGAACGTGGGGCGGACTCGTGGGCATAAGCGGGTATCCGCCGCTCATCGACGGGGGCTCCATAACGGCGCCCTCCTTCGCCTTCTTCAACGCCGACGGCGAGTGGGACGTGGAGAATGTGGGCGTCGCCCCTGACATCGAGGTCGAGCAGTGGCCTGCCGAGGTCATCGCGGGAGGCGATCCGCAGCTGGAGGCGGCCGTGGCGGAGTGCCTGCGGCTACTGGAGGAGAACCCACCGGTGAGGCGCGAGCGGCCGGCGCCCGCCAACCGGACCGAGTGGAAGCGGACTCAACCGCCTCTGCCCTAGGGCCAGGTGCTCGCGCGGCGAAGCCCGAATGATGTATGGCCCGGCTCCCAGCAGAGCCGGGCCATATACGTTTGGAGGGCTTCCACATGCGCAAACGCGTCAAGGCGGGGCTGATCGGCTGCGGCGCTATCTCCCCGACGCACCTCAGGGCATTCAAGGAGAACGACGTCGAGCTGGTCGCAACATGCGACATCATCGAGGAACGCGCCGCTCGTCGTGCCGAGGAGTACGGCGACCCGAACACCCGGGTCATCATCGACTACCACGATCTTCTGGCGATCGATGAGATCGAGTTGGTGAACGTCGCCACTCCGCCGGCCCTCCACGCCTCCATGTCCATCGATGCCATGCGCGCGGGCAAGCATGTCCTCTGCGAAAAGCCGTGCGTCACGAGCGTCGTCGAGGCCGAGGAGGTGCGGCGCGTGGCATCGGAGACGGGCCGCCTCATCGCCTTCCTCGGATCGCGCCTCCGCTACGGCATGCATGAGGTGGCTAAGCGCTTCATCGACGACGGCGACCTGGGAGACATCTACCGGGTCAACGTGAAGTACTACCGCCGCCGCGGTCGTCCGGGGATCGACATCCTGGAGGGTATCCACTGGTTCCACGACCGCTCGGTGGCTGGAGCCGGCGTGCTCATGGACATGGGCGTGTACTTCATGGACACAGTCATCTGGTTTACCGGAGCGCCGCCCATCACGGCGGTATCGGCTTCGGAGTTCCGAGGCTTCGATCACAACCTCCCTCCCGACATCCCCTTCGACGTCGAGGAGCACGCGAACATCCTCGCGCGCACCGACGGCGACCTCACGTACACCTTCGACCTGGCCTGGATCTCCCACCACAAGCCGGTGCAGATCGTGGAGGTGCTGGGCACTAAGGGCGGGCTCGTCGTGCAGGACGGCGACCCACCCTTGACCTTCTACTGCGACAAGGGCGGGCCCTGGAACTGGATGAACACCACCACGGACGCCCGCCCCAGTGGCGATGGCATGGTGTGCGTGACGCGTGACTTCATCAAGGCCATGGCGGGCGATGACCCCGGAGTGGGAAGCACTCCGCTCCAGGCGCTGCGCATCACCGAGTTGAGCGAAATGGCCATCCTGTCCGGCAAGATGCGCCGTGAAGTGGCCGTCGACGAGCTCCGTCGATACTGATCCCAGTGAGGAGATGCTCTCCGACCATGCTGACCGATCCCAAGGTGTTCCCCAAACTCAGGGGCATCCTCGCTCGCTACATGGAACTGCGCTACTACAAGGTGGCGGAGGTCGAGGCGGAGATGGTGCAAGTCACCGAGCACCACCGCTACGAGCCCTCGCAGCTGAAATGGAAGCCCGCTAGGCGCGGGACGAAGTGGGGCGACAGCGGCGTCACCGCGTGGTTCCGAGGGGACATCACGTTGCCGCCCGAGTGCGACAAACGCAAGGTGCTCATCCGCGCGAGCACTGGTGGCGAGTCGCTGTTCCTCGTGGATGGGTGTGCGAACGGCGTGTTCGACGGCAACCATCCCGTGGTCTGCCTGACGACGAAGGCCAGCCCGGGCGCGACGTACCATCTGGCCTTCGAGGCCTACGCGGGCCACACGTTCCCCGGGACTCAGCCCTTCGACAACGGTCCGACGATCACGAAGAACTCCTGCGTCTTCGACGGCATCGATGTCGTCCTAGAGCGGCGCGAGGTGACGGAGTTCTGCACAGAGCTGCTGATCCTTCTCCAACTCGCCCACACGCTGCCGGAGAACAGCCTGCGGCGTGGGAAGATCCAGGCAGCCCTGGCCAAGGTGTTCGCGGCGGTCGAGGCCATTCCGGACCCCGACTCCGAGTCCTGGCAGCCGGGGCTCCGGGCCGCGCGGCGCACCATGGGGCCACTGCTCAAACTCAGGAACAGCCCCACCACTCCGACGACGGGCATCATCGCGGCCAGTCACATTGACACGGCGTGGCTGTGGCCAGTGGCTGAGACCTGGAGGAAGTGCGCTCGCACCTTCTCCTCGGCCCTCAACCTCATGGAGCAGTACCCAGAGATGATCTGGCTGCAACCGGCGCCCTGCCACGCGGAGGTCATGCGGCAGGAGTATCCCGAGCTCTTCGAGCGCATGAAGGCAGCCGTCAAGTCAGGGCGTTGGGAGCCGAACGGCGCCATGTGGGTCGAGCCCGACGCGAACATGCCCTCCGGCGAGGCCTTCGTACGGCAGGTCCTCGTAGCGCAGCGGTGGACCCGGCAGCACTTTGGCTATACAGGCGACACCCTGTGGCTGCCCGATGTCTTCGGCTACTCAGCGGCGCTTCCCCAGATCCTCCGGCTCGGCCGCGTCGAGTTCTTCTGCACCACGAAGATGGCGTGGAACGACACGACGCGCCACCCCTACGAGACCTTCCGCTGGAAGGGCATCGATGGCAGCACCGTCCTGACCAACCTCAATGTTCACAATTCCTGGCCCGATCCCCAACGCCTCATCGAGCAGTGGAACTGGATCCAGCACAAGGACGTGGATGACCGCGCGCTGCTCGCCTACGGCCACGGCGACGGTGGCGGCGGCCCCATGGCGGAGATGCTCGAGGTAGCCGGCAAGCTGGCGGACCTCGAGGGCTGTCCCCGCGCCCGACACACGACTCTGAGCGACTTCATGAAGGGTATACGCGACGAGTACGAGCGGATCCCCGAGTGGTCGGGCGAACTGTACCTGGAGCTGCACCGAGGCACTTTGACGTCCATAGCGGGCATCAAGAAGGGCAACCGGACGGCCGAGATCGCCTTGCGTGAGGCGGAGTTCCTCTCCGTGCTGAGCCGGCTGCATGGTGGCGAGTACCCCTCGGAGCGGTTGCTCGACGCCTGGAAGCTCCTCCTGCTGAACCAGTTCCATGACATCCTGCCTGGTTCTTCCATCGCCCAGGTGAACGACGAGGCCATCGAGGACTTCGCTCGAGTGAGAGCCATGGCGAACGATGCGGTGGACTCGGCGCTGCGTGGCTTGGCTGGCCCCGAGGGACAAGACGCGCTCGTTGTGGCGAACAGCCTGAGCTGGCCGCGTACAGGCGAGATCGCCCTCCGCGGTGTGCCCGAGGGGCTTGCGCCGTTGCTCGATGGCGCCGTGCATCAGACCGTTGAGGATGTCTCGGGCGATTCACTACTGCTCCTCGGCAACCTGACGCTGCAGCCGCTGGCCACCACGGTCGTACCGCTATCGGTGGCGCCGACCGCGCTAGCCCCCTCGTCGCCCTTCCGCGTAACGCGCAACGGTGTCGAGACCCCCTTCGCTAAGGTGCGGCTGAACGCTCGCGGCGAGATCACGTCGCTGGTCGACAGGGCGACGGGTCGCGAGGTGATCGGCCGCGAGGGCGGCAACGTGCTCCTGCTTGGCGAGGACATCCCCGCCGCGTGGGACAACTGGGACATCGACGCCGACCAGGCGGCGAAGATGGAGGCAGTCGCCACATTGGTGCGCCGCGAGGTGGTGGCGGAGGGCCCGCTGCAACTGCGGCTACGCTCGACGTATAGCCTGACAGATTCCTCCACTATCACTCAGGACATGGTCTTCCACTCCACGAGCCCGCGTATCGACTTCGAGACGCGGGTCGACTGGCACGGGAAGCGGAAGCTCCTGAAGGCTGCGTTCGATCTGGAGGTGCTAGCCGACTCGGCGCGGCACGAGATCCAGTACGGACACGTGGAGCGCCCCACCCACAGGAACCTTCCCCAGGACCGAGCCCGCTTCGAGGTGTGTGCCCACAAGTGGACGGACCTATCGGAGAACGGCTTCGGCGTAGCTCTCCTGAACGACTGCAAGTACGGCATTGCGGTCCACGGTTCGTGGGTAGGGCTCAGCCTCATCAAGTCCGGCGTCCATCCCGACGATCGTGGTGACGAGGGCGTCCACCTGTTCACCTACTCCCTATTGCCCCACGCGGGAGGGTTCACGGTGCCCTCGGTGGTTCGCCCGGCGTACGAGCTGAATGTGCCCGTGAGCTGGACACTGGCAGCGCAGGGGGCCTCGGCGGCCGAAGCCCCGGTGACGCTAAGGTCCGACACCGCGATCATCGAGACCCTCAAGTGGGCAGAGGACGGGGAGGCCTTCATCGTGCGCCTCTACGATGCGGGCAAGACGGGCTCCAAAGTAAGGTTGGAGTTCGGCCTGCCGCTGAAGTCCGTCACGGAGACGAACATCCTGGAGGAGGACGTAGAGCCTGTCAGACTGAGCGGAGGCTCAGCTCAGTCCGTCGAGGTCTACCTGAGGCCCTTTGAGATCAAGACCCTGAGGTGCGAGCTGTAGCGGAGCGCGGTTGGGCCGCGGCCCAACCGCGCTCACCGCGTCGACTCCTCCGCCATCGCCGCCAACCTTGCTTCATCGACCTCCACCCCAAGGCCGGGGCCGCTCGGGACGTCGATGGTCCCGTCACTTCCAGGGACGAGAGGCTCAGTGAGCACCGAGCCATCCAGGAACTGGGGACCGTTCAGGGCTGCCGGGAACTTCAGCCCAAACGCCCCGTACAGCGCCAAAGAGGCGGCAAGGGATAGGTCGGGGTCGGTCAGGCCGCTCCCGAGGAAGAGCAGCCCGGCATCCTCGAGGATCTCCAACTGTCGCCGCGCGGGCAACAGTCCCCCGACCCGGGCGGGCTTCATCGCCATCCCATCGAGCATGTCCAGGCGAATGAACTCCAGCAAGTCGTCAGGCGAGATCACGCCCTCATCCATCAGGATGGGGATGGGGCTCATCTTCTTGATCTCTCGGTAGGCGGTGATCCGGTTGGGGGGCAGTGGCTGCTCGAGCACGTCGACGCCCACGTCCGCGAGCCTCGGAATCGCCTCCATGGCCGTGGCGGGGTCGTATCCGCCGTTCGCATCGGCCCATAGGAAGCCGTCAGGGACGTTCGCCCGGACGATGCGGCACAGTTCCACGTCGTAGGCCGGGTCAGGGGCGACCTTGACATTGAAGTTGCGGTATCCGCGTTCCCAGCCCTGCTGGATCAACCCCTCCGTCTCATTGAGATCCGCGGGGTTCAGGGTCCAGCTCATCGTGATCGGTCCGCCAGGGCTCCGCCCCCAGAGGTCGGCGAGGCGTATGTTGCTCGCCTTGCAGATGAGGTCATGAAGCGCTGAGTCTATCCCCGCCTTGCAGATGGGTTGGCCTGTGGTGAAGCCGTTCGCGATGTTCGCATTCATGGCTGCATGGATGCTCTCGAGGTCGAAGGGATCCATGCCGATGAGGACCGGCTTGAGATACACCTCGATGGTGCTTGCGACCGTCTCGAGAGTCTCGTAGCTCCACTTGGGGATGGGGACACTCTGGCCCCACCCCACATGGCCTGCGGAGTCCTCTATGCGCACCACGACCGCCGCCCGGCCGACGGGCGTGCCTGGCGGCCCCTCGAAGAACTTGAACCGGCCGATGGTGGGGTACCGGATGGGGGTGAGATCGATCCTCTCGATCACGGCGCGGCCCTCCTGCATCGCGTCAGCGCGGCGCTCCATGGCGGCGACCAGGCCCAGCAGACCCGTGCCGAGGCCCACGAGGAAATCACGGCGCGAAGTGCTCACGGCAGCGGCTCCCTTCCCTACTACGAGAGGAGTTCCGTCACAACCCGAGAGGCCCCTGCGCCGACGGCACGAGGTGCGTACACTCCACGCGTGCATGTTCGCCGAAGGCGTGAGGAGTACGCTGGGATCGGGCGCCTGAGGCACGGCTCGTCTCATAGCGCGAGATGCCTTCCGCTAGTCCTCCTGCGACAACCGGCTCCCATCGAGCCTCTGGACCTGCCACACACGAATGGCGGCCGCATTGAGCGAGATCGACCCCGACGCCCTCACCGATCGCCCAGAAGCACCCCGTCGATCGCCTTGAAGGCGTGGATCACTTCGTCGACCGTGTTGTAGGCGTGGGGAGAGAAGCGCAGACCGCCGCCCCGGGTTGAGACGCTCACGCCGCGCGGGCGCAGGGCGTCGGCGATGACCTGGTGATCGACTTCACCGAGGCTGGCGATGACGATGCCCGAGCGCTCCTCGCGCCGCGCAGTCGGGGTCAGCACCTCGAAGCCGCGTCGCTCGGCCTCCTCGATGACCACGTCCGTCAGCTCCAGGATTCGTGACGAGATCCACTCCACGCCCCACCCAGCAAGCATCTCCACCGACGCGGCCAGCCCCGCCGCGGGTATCGTCTGGGGCGCTCCCTCCTCGAACCTGCGAGCGTCGGGCCTGAGGGTGAGGTCGTACTCGGTGAAGTCCATCGCATCGGTCACGCTGAGCCAGCCGACATGGACCGGTTCGAGTGTGTCGAGCAGCTCGCGACGGCAGTAGACGAAACCGACGCCCTCGGGCCCCAGCATCCATTTGTGCCCATTCGCTGCGGCCATATCGATGGGGGTCCGGCTCACATCGAGAGGCATGGCGCCCACGCCCTGAATCACGTCAACGACGAAGGTGATGCCCCGCTCCCGGCAGAGGCTGCCGATGCTGTCCAGGTCGGTGCGGAACCCAGTCCCAAACTGGACGTAGCTGAGGGCCACCACCTTCACGGTGTCATCGAGGCCCTCGCGAATGAGGTCCACGGTGATCCGACCACCGATGGGGTCGAGGAACCTCGTCTCTACGCCCTTCCGCCGTAGCGCGAGCCAGGGGTACACGTTCGCGGGGAACTCCCCGCGGCAGACGACGACGCGATCACCTTCGCCAAGGGGCAGTCCATTGGCCGCGAGCAGAAGCCCCTGGGAGGTGCTCTTGATGTAGGCGATCTCGTCCTCGCCAGCGCCGATCAGTCGCGCGAAGGCGCTCCGCCCCCGGTCGCCGGCCTCCCACCATTGGGGCAGGTGCGTGGAGCCCTCCTCGCAGATGTCCCGCGCCGCGTCGACCATCGCGTCACGGCAGGGTCCACTCAGCGGCCCCACAGCCGCGTGGTCCAGGTAGATCCGGTTCTGGGTGATAGGCATAGCGGAGCGAGCGGTCGCGACATCCATGTAGTATCTCCTTCGCACATCGGCGGTAGGGAGTACGTTCGCACGCATGGCGCCGTTCCCTTGCGCGGGCGGCAGCTCCTATTTCCCGAGGCAGAAGGTGGAGAAGATGAGGTCGATCATGTCCTCTGTGGCCGATCCACCCAGGATCTCGTCCAGGATCTCTGCGGCCTCCCTCAGATCTTGGCACGTCAAGTCCACCGGGACGCCGGAGTCAGCCCCATCCACCGCCCTTTCGAGCGCTCGGAGTGCCCGACGGACACAGTCCGCGTGACGCGCGCTGGTGAGCAGGATCTCCCCAGGGTCGGTGGCTTCGGAGGTGAGGGCGTTGGCCAGAGCCGTTCTGAGGGGCTGAACGCCCTCGGGCGATAGGGCGCAGGTCTCCGCCGAGCCGAGGGGGGGCGCATAGGGCAGAGGGCCGAGCATCGAGGGCAGATCGGACTTGTTCCGGCAGGCGAGCCAAGGCCGCTCGTCGTCCCGGAGCGAATCGAGCAGAGCAGCATCCTCGGGCTGCAACGACTGGCTCGCGTCGAACACGGCCACCAGGATGTCGCTTCGCTCGATAGCGTCCTCGGTGCGCGCGATGCCCAGCCGCTCCACCTCATCGCCCGGCGCCCGGCGTAGGCCAGCCGTGTCAACCAGGCGGACGGGGATGCCGGCAAGGTCCAGCCACTCCTCGATGGTGTCGCGGGTGGTTCCCGGGACGGCGGTCACTATGGCCCGCTCAACACCCAGCAGGGCGTTGAGAAGGCTCGATTTGCCCGTGTTCGGGCGGCCCACCAGCGCGACGGTGACGCCGTCCCGGATACGGCGACCGGCGGACCATCCGTCGTGCAGGCGGCGCAAGTCGTTCAGGATGGGCGCCGCGTGGGCGGCCAGGTCGGCGCTGCCCAGGGAGACGATGTCCTCATCCGGGAAGTCCAGGGTTACCTCGATGGAGGCAGCAAGCGCCAACAGGCGGTCCCTGATCTGCCTGACGGGCCTCGACACCCCCCCCTGAAGTTGGCGCAGGGATGCGCGAGCGGCGAGTCGAGTTCGCGATCGGATCAAGTCGCAGACCGCCTCGGCCTGGGCCAGATCGAGTTTCCCGTTCACATAGGCCCGTTTGGAGAACTCGCCCGGCGCGGCTGGTCGCGCTCCCTGAGACAGCAGAAGCTCCAGCACGTCACCGACCACGACCCTCCCACCGTGGCAGACGACCTCGACCATCTCCTCCCCCGTGTAGCTTGCGCCCTCCGGGTAGCAGGTCACGACCACCTCATCGACCGGCTCGGTCGCCTCAACGCTATGCAGCAAGCCGACCATGGCCGTTCGAGGACCAGCGAAGCGGCCGGAACGCGGACTGAAGACCCCCCGGACAGCCGCGATTGCTCCCGGTCCGGACACTCGAACCACGGCGAGAGCGGCTTCGCCGGGCGCCGTAGCGATCTGGGCAATGAGATCTGAGGCCATGGAGGTATCTTAGCATTGACAGAGATGGACCACGGATGAAGGTCTAACCCGCCCGCGAGTCTAAGGGTACACTACAATGTGAGAGCGCGGCGGAGAGTCGTCGCCGCGCCGAGGCAACACGCGACCGCCCCGGGGGTGGATGCAGAGTGACACACAGCCTGCGCTACGTAACGGCCCTACTCATGCTGGCCCTAGCCGCCGTTCTGGGGGGGTGCCACCGTGGGAGTCAGGATGAGATCGTTCCCGAGCAGCCGCCGAAGCTCGATGTGACCTACATGAATGATCGCGGCGTCACGGCGACGGGTTTCGAGGTTGGCGACTCGGTTTTCGCGTCGATCGGTGGACTCAAACCGCGCACATCCTACGATGTGGCACTCCACGGTCCGGTCACCCCTGCGGCTCCTCCCATCGAGCCTGCCGCAACCGGTGCAGGCGGTCCCCCCGCGGCGCCGTCAGAGGCCTCTGGTTCCGCTTCGGCGCGCGGTACAGCGCGCCCGCCAGCCTCCGGTGCGCCGGAGGAGCTGTCCCCGGAAGAGGCCGGCACCTCGGACCCAGAGGTGCTCGACCTGCTAAGCGGCCAGAGCGATAAGTGGCCGGCCGGCCAGCCCTCCCCGACCGCTGACGGCATGGAGCCCGCACGTACCAGTCCCGCGCCGGTGTCGACGCCCACGGAGCCACCGGATCAGGGGCCCGAACCAACGGGCGGCGAGGAGACAGCCCCGGCCGCTGCCTCAGAGGAATCGGAGCCAGCACCCGCGCTTGACACCCCATCGGTGGAGGAGCCCATTGGGGCCCTTGTGGCGCAAGGAAGCCTCATCACTGACGGCGAGGGCAAGATACCGGCGACGGCCATCGCGCGATCCATCGGGGTCCTGAGCGGCTCCGGTATCGGGCAGTACACGCTCCTCGTCACCTCCGAGGGGACCGAGGTGGGCCGCTCGACATTCGTCGTCACCGAGGGGTCACGACCGCTCGTGCACGCCAGCGATGCCACTGGCAAGCCCGTGCTGCGCTTCACTCGAAACGGCGACACATCCGTGTGGGTCGCTGCCCGCAAGCTGCCGCCTAGCACCGAGATCTCCGTCTTCATCGTGCCGGACAGCCCCAGATGGAAGAACGGCGACGGGCTGGACCCCGCGAACGGTCGCGTCGTCGAGGGCACGACCGACGCGGGCGGCAAGCTCCTCGTGGAGGTCTGGCCGGCTCCTGATAGGGCCGGCGCCTACGACGTGGTGCTGGACCTGGACAACGATGGGCTCCTGTCCCCGGACGATGTGGTTACGGGCGTGTGGACGACGGGCTTCGTCGTTGCCGACGATCCCCTCGTCCGCGGCGAGGTCGATCTCGTGACCCGCCTCGCCTGTGGTGAGGATGTGTACGCGGCAGGGCCGCGGGGACAACTAGGGAGCGATGAGTCCCTTTTCGTGTTCGGGGCTCCCCCGGTTGACGGCGCCCTCACCGCCGTGGCCGGTAGCATCCACGTGGTGCCACACCGGGACACCTGGGCGGACGGGGATGAGTTGATCTCCCGTCGCGCCGGGGGCGTCAGCCCACCCGCGATCGATCCCGCAGGCTTGACTCGGGTGCTCGCATGGCCGGAGCCGATGCTGCCGGGGCGCTATGACATCGTGGTCGATGTGGATGGCAACGGTGTCTACACCAAGGGCACCGATCTGGTCGACAACATCAGCGCAGGCGAGGCCGGGGTCATCGTCTCTGATGCCGGCAATCTGGTGACGGTGCGAGGCACCGTGGTGGATGACGACGGCGCGCCGATCGGCGGAGCCGTGGTGTCCAGCGACGCGGCGGCGAGTGATGTGACAACAACTGCGGAGGGGACCTTCGCTCTCACCCAGGTCCTACCGATCCCGACGACTCTTCGTGTCGTGGCCGATGGTTTCGCGCCCGCGACGGTCTCGGTCAGCGCCAAGCCCACGGAGGTCGAGGTGACGGTGCCCAAGGTCGTGCTCGCGTCGGGCGCGTCGGCCGGCAGCCCCTACTTCCCTCTGGTCGACGGCGCTGAGTGGAAGTACACCATCAACCGCACGATCACGCGAAAGGTCACGGTGGCTGGCCTTGCCACCGAGTCCGTGACGACCCAGAGTGGAACCATGGTCCGCGGCCTCGCGGCCAGCTCCGACGGGACCTATGTACTCACCGAGACCGAGACCGTGTTCGTTGAGTCGGCCGATCCCGATATGGCGGGGGAAAGGACGTGGACCCGATCGGTTCCCCTGGAGCAAGCCCCGGCGGGGCTGAGCCGCGCGGGATCCGACGGCGGGCTCTGGTTGCCGGCGGAGGTAGTGGACGGGGCGGAGTACGTCGCGGGCCCCTTCGACTTTGGCGAGGCGAAGGTCTCGGGACGCGCGACGCTCGCTACGGGGGCTTCCGCGACGGCCGATTCGGGCCAGTACTCAGACTGCGTGCTGATCGAGATGGCGCCAGCCAGCGGCCTGGGCTTCGATCTCGGCAATACCACAGCAACGGGCACAGTGAAGCTGTGGCTAGCGCCGGAGGTAGGCGAGGTGCGCCGGGAGGCCACGGTATCGCTGGATCTCCTAGGCAAGACGCCCGTGGGCGAATCCATGACCGGCGCCGTCACCGTGACCGAGACCCTGAACCTCATGAGGGCGGACCTGTAGGCACGGCAGGCGCTATGGGAGGCTTAGTAGGTTGCAGTGGCTGAACGACTTCCTCGTCGCTAAGAACCGGCGTCAACTCACGCGCGAGGAGTCGCTTGGCGCGATACCGATACGCAACCCGGACGTGGACTGGGAAGAGGTCGATGGCGAGATGGGCGCCGAGGTCCTCCTCTCGGTGCCGCCTCCGAAGGGTGGAATGGTTCGTTACCTCCGGCCCATCCTCATGCTGCCCACCAAACCTCGACAGCTTCAGCTCGACGTAATGGGCAGCCATGTGTGGCGACTCTGTGATGGCGAGCGCTCGGTGCTTGAGGTCAGTGATATCCTCCAGAGGGAGTACAAGCTGAGCCATCGTGAGTCCATGCTGTCCCTCACGAGCTATCTAAAGACCCTGGGGAAGCGGGGCTTGATGGCATTCGCGGTCCAACGTACCGCCGAACTCGACGGCGAGGAGCAGGACGAGCCGTCCGAGGCCGCGAAGACAGAGGAACTGGCCGACGGGTCGGAGAATGCCCCATAGCTGCTGCTGTGGCCCGCAACGGCGTCTGTCGGGCCTATGGTGCGGTGTTCCCTCGGTACAGTCAGAGGAGTCGGTGGTGTAACCGTTGTCAGACCACTCGAAGTCGTGGAAGGTTGGGAAGGTCTCTCTCCCTCCCAGAGTAGCCCTGGAGATTAGCTGGAAGAACATCCAGGTGCGGTTTGGCAGGGCGATGATTACCGCCGCCGGCACCTGTCTGGGCATCGCCTTCCTCGTATCGGTGTGGGCGAACATCGCCATCGTGCTCGGCAGCGGCGAGCAGATCGACCCCGACGTGGAGATGCGGAACACCTGGTTGGTCATCATGTCCCTACTGGTGGCGGCCGTCGGCATCTCGAACTCCATGTTCATGGCGGTCACCGAGCGGTACCGCGAGATCGGGACTATGAAGTGCCTGGGCGCCGTCGACCGCTTCGTCGTCGAGCTCTTCCTAATCGAGTCCGGGATGCTCGGGGGCGTTGGGGCGATCATCGGCGGGATAGCGGGATTCCTCGTGATGCTCCTGGTGAGCCTCGTCAAGCGCAAGGCGGGGGATTTCTTCGGCATGGACTGGTCATACATGGGTGCCCATTTCGTGTATGCCATCTTGATCGGTATGTTCATATCCGTCGTGGCTGCGGCGTTCCCCGCCGCCCGGGCCGCGAAGCTGCCGCCTGCGGCGGCATTGAGATCTGACGTTTAGGTACGGGCCATATTGATTGCCGCCCCCGTGGGGCGGCGGAAGGAAGCGTGGATGGCAGCGGAAGCGGCTCGCGAATCACACTTCGAGGACTACGTCGTCCGGACGCGCAAGCTCACGAGGATCTACCAGATGGGTGACACGGTGCTCCGCGCCCTCGATGGTGTCGATCTGGATATCAAACGGGGAGAGTACATCTCCATCATGGGGCCTTCGGGTTCGGGCAAGTCGACCCTGTTCAACATGGTCGGGGGGCTCGACAAGCCCACTGAGGGCACTGTCTTCATCAACGAGACGGACATGGCCCAGTTGGACGCCGCCGAGCTCGCGTGGATCCGCTGCCGCACTGTTGGCTACATATTCCAGACGTTCAACCTGATCCCCGTGATGACGGCCCTGGAGAACATCACGCTGCCGATGGTCTTCGCGGGAATGTCCACGGATGAGCAGCTCCAGCGCGGTCGAGCGCTGCTGGAGCGCGTGGGTCTTGGCGATCGATTGCACCACAGGCCGTCGGAGCTCTCCGGCGGTCAGCAGCAACGCGTGGCCATCGCGCGCGCCCTCGCGAACGATCCGGATATCATCCTCGCCGACGAGCCCACGGCCAACCTGGACCTGCGCACAGGCAAGGAGATCATCGAACTCCTCCGCGAGATGAACGAGGAGCGGGGCGTCACCGTCATTTCCGCCACCCATGACCTTCACATGATCGACATCAGCGACCGCATCGTGTGGGTCCGTGACGGCGCCATCGAGAAGATCGAGGACCGCGCTTCCATCGAACTCACCGTCGGGCAGGTGGACTGGGAGGAAGAGAGCGGCCAGGCAGAGGAGTCGGAGTAGGGGCCCTCGCCTGAGGGCCGGAGAGGGACCCATCGTGAAGGCGTTTCCCGGAGGGCGGGTTCGCGGGGCGGAACTCGCCCTCCTCGTTGCGATACTGACGGCTTGCGCCGAGGCCACCCCCCTTGTGCTCACCAGTGATCCGGCAGGGGCGGCCGTTACGCTGAATGACCAGGATGTGGGTGTCACACCGGTGACGCTCACCATCGCCGACACCTTCGTGGGCGCGGCCAGGGTGGAGTTCATCCACGAGGGCTATGTGCCTCTTGTCGTGGAGGTGGTCATCAGTCCCGGCCAGCAGATCACCCTGAAGGGCGTGCTGACGAGCCTACAGCATCTGGTCTCGGCTCCGACGGGAGGCGGCCCGACAGACCTGGGACCCAGCCAGGTCTCCAGTCAGGTGCAGGAGCAGGTGCGCCAGGCGGTTGTTCGCTTCCGAGCCGATTGCGGCGCGTGGCCCGCGGTGCTTAGCGACGTCTGCGCTCATGGGCCCGAGAGCCTATCGCGGCTGTTCAACAGTGCCGGTGAAACCATTATCGCCGGTGGCTACCGTGGCCCGTACCTGGACTCCCTCCCTATCGACCCATCTACTGGCGGCGTGGACTGGCTATACGACAGCGCCACCGGCGAAGTCGTCTCCCGCGGGACCAGGCCCGCTGATGCGACGATGCCTCCGGCCACCCTCGGGTCCGGGGCGATCACCCTCGCGGAATGGGTTGGGTTGCTCGTGCAGGCAGCGGGCATCGTCGCTCAGGGCGAGGCTTCGGCTCCATCGATTCGGCCGGGACCCGCCGTCGATGGTGGCGCCCCAGGGCTCTCACGACCCGGGGTTGTCGACCCCTCGCCAGCCGGGCCAGCCTTGGACTGGCGGCCTATCGGCGGTTAGGTTCGCCGGCACAACGTCTCAGATACCCCGGAGGTGCTCTCCATGAGACACGTCCTCCCCGCTCTGCTCCTCTGTGTGTGGCCGGCGATTGCGCAGATCGCCGTCGAGCCTGGGACGGAGGTCGCCTTGAGCCCCGATGATACCCTCGACGCAGTGATAGCCAAGGCAGCGCGGGTGACGCCGAGCCAGCGCCAACTAGCGTGGCAACGCTTGGAGTTCACCTGCTTCATCCACTTCGGGATGAACACGTTCACCAACCGTGAGTGGGGCGATGGAACCGAGGACCCGGCCCTGTTCAACCCCACGGCGTTCGACGCGGACCAGTGGGCGGGGGCCTGCGTGGACGCCGGCATGACGGAGCTCATCCTCACCGCGAAGCACCATGATGGCTTCTGTCTCTGGCCCAGCGCCTACACGGACCACTCGGTAGCGAGCAGCCCCTGGCGCGGCGGTGAGGGCGATGTGGTGCGGGAGGTCTCGGAGGCCTGCCGCAGGCACGGGCTTAGGTTCGGCATCTACCTGTCCCCATGGGACCGCCATGAGGCGTCGTACGGAGATTCAGCACGCTACAACGAGTACTTCCGCAACCAGTTGCGGGAGCTGCTCGGCAACTACGGCGAGGTCAGCGAGGTCTGGTTCGACGGCGCCTGCGGAGAGGGACCCAACGGCAAGCGGCAGGAGTACGACTGGGACAGCTACTACGAGGTGATCAGGGAGCTCCAGCCAGGTGCGGTCATCTCCATCGTCGGTCCGGATGTGCGTTGGTGCGGCAATGAAGCCGGCCATACCCGGGCCAGCGAGTGGAGTGTGATCCCCGGCGGAGTAGACCACACTGCGGAGGATCTAGGCAGCAGAGACGTCCTGCTCCAGGCGGCGGAGCGAGGGGCGACCCTGAGGTGGTTCCCAGCCCAGGTGAACACGTCGATCCGGCCAGGATGGTTCTACCACCCCGAGGAGGACGACCGGGTCAAGTCACTGGACCATCTCCTCGACATCTACTACGGCTCAGTGGGCGGCAATGCCCAGTTCCTCCTGAACCTGCCCCCGGATCCGCGCGGCCTCATCCACGAGGCTGACGTCGCTCGGCTGCGTGAGCTGGGCCAGGTGCTGGGGGCAACATTCAGAGAGAACCTGGCCTCCGACGCCGTAGTGAGCGCCAGCGCCTCCGCCGCCGGCCATGCTCCCGAGAGCATCCTCGATGGCGAGGCGGCGACGTACTGGACGGCCGACAACGGCGTGACCAACCCGGTGCTGGAGGTGACGCTCCCCACTGCGCGCAGCTTCGATCGCGCTATGCTTCAGGAGCATATCCAGTCGGGGCAGCGGATCGAGGAGTTCGCCCTGGATGCCATGCTTGGCGGCGAGTGGCAGCAGATCGCCTCGGCCACCACAGTGGGCTACAAGCGGCTTGTTCGCTTCGAGCCCGTGACCACGGATCGTGTGCGCCTGCGCATCCTCTCCAGCCGCCTCGCCCCCACACTGGCGAGCTTCGGCCTCTTCCTCTCGCCGACCTTGCTACGAGCGCCCGAGATCTCGCGCGACGCGGCCGGCATGGTCTCCATATCAGGGCCTGAGGGCGCGGAGGTGCGTTACTGGGTGAACGGCGGCCGGTCGAGCCGCTACACCGGCCCCTTCCCTCTGCCGGCGGGAGGCAGAGTTGATGCTCTCGCGGTGCCACTGGAGGGGAATACCGTCGCTATCGCGAGTTCCCTCACCACACACCGCGAGTTCGGATATGCGAAGGCCGGCTGGACCGTGGTGGGCGTGGACAGTGAGGAGGAGCCGGAGGCGGGCGCCCGCCAAGCGATCGACGATGATCCCGCGACCTTCTGGCACACGGCGTCCAGTGAGAGCGCCGGCCACCCGCACTCCATCACCATCGATCTCGGCGCCGTCGTGGAGATCGCCGGGCTGACATACCTGCCGAGACAGGATGGCGCGGATGGCGGCATCGCTACCCGTTGCGAGTGGTACCTGAGCGCCGACGGGGAAGAGTGGGGCGACCCAGCGGCGGAATCCACCTTCGACAACATCAGGAGCAACCCCATCGAGCAGAGGGTCGGGCTGGAGGCGCCGCGCGAGGCGCGGTACGTGCGCATGGTCGTCCTGGAGACCGTCGAGGGCCAGCCGTGGGCATCAGCGGCGGAGATCGGAGTTCTGCCGGTCCTGCCGGAGCGAAAGCCTGAAAAGGCCGTCCCGACGGAGTGGGTCGACTATGCGATCGAGCCCGGCGCCGCGCTCCGCTCCTCGGAGTCGCTACCTCTCTCAGACCAGGCTAATGCTGGCGGGTGGGTTCCGTACGAGCCCATGTGGGATGAGTTCGAGGGCTATGCGCTGAACCGCGCCAAGTGGCATGACCACAACCCGGGGTGGCTGGGCCGCGAGCCCTCCTTCTTCTGGACGGAGAACGTCTGGCAGTCCGAGGGGCAACTGCACCTGGCCATGAGGGCGCAGGAGGCGCCTGAGATGCCCGAGGGCTACCACACATTCACCTCCGCCGCGGTCCAGAGTGTGGGCCGTGTGCGCTACGGGTACTTCGAGGTTCGGGCGCGCGCCATGGACTCTCACGGGTCAAGCGCCTTCTGGTTCTACGACAGCACACCCGACTGGTGGACGGAGATCGACGTGTTCGAGATCGGCGGCGGCGCGCCGGGCTTCGAGCGCCAGTTGTTCATGACCCTCCACGAGTTCCACACCCCAGCGTACAACGGACTGTGGAGCGTCGGCGGCATCTACCATGCGCCCGCCAACCTGGCCGATGACTGGCACGTCTACGGGCTCGAGTGGGACGAGGAGCGCCTCCGGTTCTACTTCGACGGCAAGCTGGTCCGTGAAGGGCCCAACACCCACTGGCACCAGCCCCTGACGATGAACTTCGACAGCGAGACGATGCCCGACTGGTTCGGCCTGCCGAACCCCGAGGAGCTCCCATCGGTCTACAGCATCGACTACGTGCGCTCATGGAAGCGAGCGGAGTAGCTGGCTCCCTTCACTTCAATCGACCTCGAAGACGTCGAAGGTGACGCCTCCCCGGTGTCTCTCGCCCGCGAAGACGCCGTGCTCCAGTCGGGTTGTCATCTCGGTGTGACGCGTCGCCACGAGATCCGAGAACTCCACCTCGCCCTGAAGCCACTCGCCTCCGCGGGCCGGTCCGATCTCCAGGGCAATCTCATCCATCTCGACCTGGATGCGGACCGCCATGCGAACATGCTTCCACTCATCCGTAACGGGCAGCCGGAGGCGGTGCTGCGGTAGCTCGATGCCGCGGTGATACAGCCGCAGTTCGAGAGCCTCATCCCCGCTCGCGCCGCGTGCCATGCAGGAGAACTCCACGAGGTTGCCCGCCGCAACCTGTGTCAGCGGGCCTAGGGCCAAGGGTTGGCCGGCGAACGTCCCGGCATCGGCTTGGACGAGGGGTGTCACGGCCACGTGGGCGCGGAATGGGACCAGATACACAGCGCCAGTCCACGAACCATCCTCTCTGATGCTCTTGATCAGGCCCGTTCGCCCCTCACCCGTGCCGAGGCTGACCACATCGTAGGCCTCCTCCCCGATGGCGACGGGTCGAACCTGGCCCGTGCCGCCGGTCACCCCAGGTCTGGGCTGGTCCTCCGCGACAAGGGCCTGGAGGGCCTCGGTGAGGGCCGCATTGAAGCCCTGGTCATGGCCTTCGGGCCATACCATGCAATGGATGAACTGTATGCCGTGGTCTCGCATGTAGCGCAGTTGCGCCAGCGCCTGCTGCGAGTCCGGGGTGAGGGACTGGTATTCGCCGACGAGCACGGAGTCGAAGCCTGAGCTGTGGGCGCCCTGAACCACGTTGTGCTCATCGTCGTACCAAACGCCGTAACGCGTGAACCCATAGCCGACGCCCGCGTTCAGCATCCAGTCGATCGGTGTCACGCGCTGGGCGGGCTCGCTGAAGGCTGTCAGACTCGAGATGGCGTACAAATCGGGGATCTGATGGCATTTGATGGCCTCGGGCGGGAAGCCCGCTAGCAGCGCCTCGCGGTAGGTCCCCGCTACGACCCGGTAGATCACGTAGTCCATGTACCTCATCCACGCCATGTAGTAGGCGTTCTGCGATGAGTACTCATCCCACTCACCGCGACCGAGGTTCCTTGGGGCGTCGAAAGCCTGGTCGGTGAACTCCGTGCCGAAGAGGGCATTCACCGTTTCCAAGTCGCCATAGAGGCTCACGAGATAGCGGTAGAAGCCGCGAATCATGTTCGGGTTATAGTCGCCGTGGGTGTCCGGGCTCTCGGCGTTGATCTCCATCTCGTGGTTGGGCTCAACGGCCACGAAGTGCTCCGGGTCCTGGCGGAACCGCTCGACCAGCCCCTTCAGGAACGCGCGTTGAGGGTAGGTGTAGAGTGACTCGATGGGCGCGACTGCCGGCGCGTAGCTCCCCGTGACGAAAGCATCGGTCTGTCCGAACTCGCCGTAGGTGCCGATCCGGTTCTTCCGATCGACCAGAACGTACGCGGGGAGACCCGTCTCGGGATCCGTAGCCTCGGCCCACTTGCGGGCCCTGCCGTAGAACCAACGGTGAGTGAAACACGGCTCCCAGCAGGTCGGGTTGGGCCGATCATATGCCGAGAGCATACCCCGGATAGTCGGCTGCATCGCCTCGCCGGCCCAGTAGTCAGGCTCCGTCCTGCTGAAGTCGGGGTCCCCGACGACGGGACTTGCGAAATCGAGGCGCAGGTGCTGGAACTCCGCGTGCTTCGTGTAGCGGCCCTCGCCGGCCTGGCCGTACATCCCGCTCGGAGTGAACCAGAAGACGTTCTCCCGCGCCCCCACGTTGATGGAACGAACCGCAGCTCCGTCCACACGCTGGAGGGTGGAGAGGTCGGGGTCCGCGCCGGTAACGGCGAACGAGCGGCCGTCCGCCAGCGGGTAGACGCCACCTGAACGCCGACCGATGCCCACGGCCAGCGGAGTCGCCTCGCCTGTCCTCGGATCGACTCGGGCGGCCATGCCGGCGGCCGGCAGCGTGAACACCGCATCGTCCTGAGCCCGTACACCCGGGACGGCGGTCACCGTGACAGGGCCCGCCATCTCCTCGACCGACAGGGCGCCTGCGAGCAGCCTCTCGCCCTGTAGTGAGTACGCCGCGTAGGGGATGTCGTCGCCCTCTCCTATGCGCGAGGCGACGAGGACCGCCTCGGCTCCATCGGGCCCGAACGCCCCAGTGGCGATGGAGAAGGGAGGCTCGATGTCCTCCACCGGGACCTCCCGTACTAGGTTGCCGTGTGGCGTGAAGACGCGGAAGGTGTGCACATCCGCGTCGCCGATGGGGGTGGCTACGATGACCGGCTCGCCGTTGGCGCCGCCGGCCACCTCGACCTGCACTCCCCCCGTCACTTCCGGCGGATATGCGAGGAACTGGGCTTCGGCCAGACCGTAACGATTGAAGACGCGGACCACGGTTTGGTTGCCGGCGAAGTCGCCCTGTCCGGCGACGATCGGCGGACCGAGCTCCACCGACGGCGGGACCTCGCCCATAGCCTCTTCTACCAGGGTCACCAGGTCCAGGTCCCGGCCCACGACGGCGGTCGCGGCGATACCGGATGCGCTCGTCCTTACGTGGCTCGCAGCCATCTCATCCCCGTCCATCGTGATGTTGGCCGGCGCCACAAGATGCTCAGCAACCTGCGCCCGAACCCGCTCCAACTCCATCTCGGCGATCCTCTCTGCCTCTCGCTTGGCCTGCTCCTCGTCGGCAGTCAGCCCACGAAGCCGCACATTACGGATCAGCACGACGGCCTCGGGGTCGTTCCCTGGGTCCAGCCGGAACTCGTGGATGGTCTCCCGCCACGTGGGGACCGTCGACAGGTCGAGCGCGAAGACCGTCCAGTCGGCTGCCGGTGGCACGGGGCCTTGGCTCACCACCGTGTTGTTCCCCATCGGGGGGCCGAAGTAGACGGCGAAGCTGTCCAGGCCTTCGGGGCACACGTACTCGAATCCGATGACGTGCATCTCGGCATGATCGAACGCCTCAGGGGCGCCCTCGAGGACCACCCATGGATCGGGGCCATTCATTGTGAGGCGATAGGTGTCTGGCCCGATCCGCGCGACATCGAGGCTGTTGGTGGGACCTGTGGGGGTGAGAGGCGCCTCATCGCCTTGGGCCAAGACGTAGCCGGCCGCAAACAGCAGGGCGCTGATAGACAACACGGGCCGAAGTCCTCGGGGCATGTGCGTGTTCCCTTCATGGCAGCTTCGTCAGCCAGGGTTCCCACTCATCACGGAGTCCACCTTGCCCGCAGTGGCTCGGCAGGAGGAATCAGGGAGCGGTGTGAGCAACCCGTTGGAGCAGTCGCATGCGCCGTGGGAGGTTCGCTATGACACTCGGTTGGATGATCGTGTTCGCGGTCGTGGCGCCGCCGGCCGTCGTCTTGGAGGGAAGCGCCTTCTCTGGAGGGGCGGCCAGCCTGTACGGAAGCCATCAGTACGGCTGTGACGGAGTGGACTATGTCTACTCTGCGGCTACTGCGCCACACGACGTCATGTCGGTCACCTTCGACCTACCGGAGTTGCGGGACGACGATATGCTGTATCTGGCCGCGATGGATGACGACGCCGCGTCCCGCTGCGCCATCGAGATCACTCTGAACGGAGTCACGCTGCATCGAGGCGCCAGCAACTTCCCTGACGGCCGCTGGATGGTCCGGCGGATGCGGCTCCCCTCGGGCACGCTCCGGTCGACCGCGAACGAACTGATCATCCGATGCCTGGAGGAGGAAGGCGTCGTTGGTATGCCCCCATGGTTCATGGTCGCCTACGCGGCCATCGCCGACGGCGGCTGGGAGGCGCCGGATCTCGCCGACACCCAGAGTCTCCATATCGAGCTTCCGAGGGAACTGGCCCCTCTGCCGACACCCCTGCGCCCTGGTGACTCGCCGGGCTTCCCTCTACGAGGCACCAAGGGCTGGCGGTGGACGACGGAGCAGTATCTCGCCGAGATTCCCATCCTCGCAGCCTACGGCGGCAACTACCTGATGAACTGCTATACCTCCGTGTTCAGCCACTTCCCCGAGTTCCACAACGAGTGGTGGCGGCCCCTGGGAGCCGAGCGCAAGGCCGGACTCATACGGGTGATCGAGAGTTGCCGTCGTCACGGCATCACCTTCTGCTTCGCCCTACATCCCCAGTTCGCATCGGCCCGACCGCTGGACCCCGAGAGCGACGCTGACTTCCATCTCATGTGGCAACACTACGCCTGGGCTCAGCGGCAAGGGGTGCGCTGGTTCAACCTCTCCCTCGATGACGTGACATGGGGAGACGACGGCCCTGCGGTGGGCGGCCGTCGGCACGGGAAACTCGCCACCCGGCTCCTGCTGAGACTCCGTGAGCGAGACGCCGAGGCCCAACTGAGCTTTGTTCCCGTAGCCTACTGGGGGGATGGCACGAGCCCCGATCATCGGGCCTATCTGGAGGCCTTGGGCGAGGCGTTGCATCCGGACGTCTGTCTGTTCTGGACCGGTGACGGTGTCGTCATATCCCGGATAACGCGCAGGGCCGCCGAGAGCTACCGCGCAGTGGTGAAGCACCGCCTGCTACTGTGGGACAACTACCCGGTCAACGATGCATGGCACGCCCTGCACTTGGGGCCCGTCATCGGCCGTGCCCCCGACCTCTGCGAGGTGGTCGACGGGTACATGAGCAACCCCATGTGCGAGGAGAGTGAGGCGAACCGGATCCCGCTGCTGACCTGCCTCGACTACGCCTACAATCCGAGTGACTACGACCCCGACCGCTCCATCGGCCAGGCCATCGCTCACCTTGCGTCATCGCCCGTAGAGAGACATGTGCTGGCGCAGCTCGCGGAGACCTATCCGGGCATGTTGCTCACAGGAGGAGGCACGGGCACGAACAGCCTGCGCGACCGGTTCTCCCGGGCGACCTCCCCGGCCGAGGCGGCGGATATCCTCAGGCGGGCGCGCGGTCTGCTACGCGCGATGCGGCGCGAGTTGCCGAATCGGTACGTGCCCGCCCGACGAGTCCTCGAAGCCGACGTCGCCTGGATGGAGGAGGGACTGACCCCTTAGGGCTCCTCATCCACCTGCAGGAGCAGGGTCTGACCGTGCTCCATCGGGATCGTGACCACGGTCCCCTCCGCTAGCAGCACGTCGCCTGTCCGCAGGTCCGTAATGCGGCTGGGGTGGGGGAGGGCGAGGCGCTTCTCCCCCGTTGAGGCCGTGTGGAGTGCCACATACCCGCCTCCGACCATCAGAACGTCTTCGGTGTCGAGATAGACATGGCTCCCGGCTTCCCTGACGAGCTCCCTCAGTTCGGCCGCAGGCAGGATGCCCGACGGCACAAAGGTCACATTGCCCACTCGTACGACCGGTTCATCTGGGCGCTCTGACGCTACGATGCCTGGTTCCTGGCGCAGCCCACCATCCACAGTCGCCGATTCCGTCATCGCGAGAGGGGTTCCGATCAAGGCCTCCGTTCGCGCGATGTCCAGCCCCTCATGGGAGAGGATCCCCGGGGCATAGAAGAACACCACCGGCTTGCCCGACTCGACCAGGCGCCGCGCGAGCTCGTATTCCTCGTCCGTCATGTACCAGGTATCGAGGAACACGATGAGTCGGTAGCGGTCGAGGTCCGCCTCGGCCATCTCAGTCGCCTGGTAAAGGTCGAAGGGCGCGCCACAGCGGCTCAGGGCCGCGAGCTGGTCGTTGATGAGCAGGTTCGATAAGTGCTCGTTGCCGCCCCTTCGGTCCGCCAGGTAGTGACCCGTCTCGTAGCTGGCGATGACGGCGAGCTCGGACGAGCGGGTGCGCGGCCGGTCCAGCGACTCCCGGCCGATCTCCAGCATCCGGCGGAACGAGTCCCAGACAGCCGGATGTCGGTACCAGCCGCCCTGCTGGTCCATGTACCACAAGCCGCAGTTGTGCGTCAGGGCACGAGCGAAGCCCCGCCAGAGAACCTCGATGGACTGCTCCATGTTCTCCACGTGCGTGAAGGTCGGGTCGTTAGCCAGGGACGTGCGGTCGTCCTCCTCATCCACCCACAACTTGCCCAGTGCGCGCACCGTCTCGGGGAAGCTGCGCATGACAGCGTCGTCGCCTGGAGCCCTCCTCACGTAGGAGTGGGGGCTGGAGAAGGCATCGAGATACGGTGACCGGAGGACCTTGTGGAAGCTGAGATGGTCGCCCTCACGATTCCAGTTGAGGTCTGGAAGGTAGCCGTTGAAAGCGAGCGTCAGGCATCGGCCATCACTCTCCTCCTTCACCGCTCGGGCGAACTCGATGAGGGCGTCCGCCCCTTGCTCGTGGAGGAACCGGCTATAGTCGATGAGCCAGCGCGACTGTTCCGGATCGCGCAGAGCGCCCACCGATCCGATGCTGCGCTCCTCGATGGTGGGAACGCGCGGCTCGGGCGGGTCCTCTGGATACCGCTCGACCAGCCACTGGCGGTAGGCTTCCACAAACACCGGGCTGTTGTCCGGGTAGTGGATGGAGTTCCAGTAGTGCCACTCGCCATAGATGCCCGCCGCAATATGGATACCCAGGATGTTGTCGGCATAGCCAGCCTCGCGCAAGTGCCTAATCAGCCGGCGCAGCGCCTCGGCGCCATCGCGGCGCCAACGCTCAGAGGCGAAGCTCGGGTGCCGAGGGCCGCTCATGCCATGACTAGTCCAGGAGGCCTCGTCGAGGTAGCCGGTGATCTCATCAGGGTAGGCATCCATCCATGACCCTGGAGCGACCATCATGACGCGCAGCAGCAGAAGCGCGTTCGGAGCGGCCTTGAGCGTCTTCGCGATGGCCTCATCCGTGTGTGTGTAGTCGTAGAGGTCGGGGCCGACCCAGCCATGGTCCGCACAGATCGTCTGGAGCACGTACCCCTCCTGGGCGCTCCGCTCGATGTCCTCGGGCACGATGGGAACGCTCATGAACATCATGGGGAAGGTGGGCTCGCCGTCCACGAACAGGCACGGCGCGCCGCCGTGAGATCGGACCTCGGCCAGCGGGAACTCTGCTGCCTCGCCCACGATGTCCACCTCTCCGATAGTCATGCCAGGATCGCCATCCAGCTCGGCGCCACATGGGCCCAGCGAGACCCGGTACCGGCCTGCCGGGGCGTATTCCGGAACCTCAATACGCGCCGTCAACCGGACCCGCTGCCCCTGCTGCCATATCTCAGTCTCCGGTCGTGGCTCCATGAGGAGCCTCTCCATGGGTCGGTCTCCCAGTGAGAGGGACAGGACACAGTGGCGGGGCGCGGGCTGAGGTGTGCGCACGACGGCCTCGATCGTTGCCTCGATTGACCGATCCCTGACCTCGATTCTCGATGCCTCGTGTTCGAGCTCCAGTATAGGCCCCACATACTCGAGAGGCAGGTCGCCCCAAGGGGCGACCGGGGGAGGACCGATCACGAATGCCGGCTCCCAGCCAGCGTCGCTGAACCCAACCTCGGCGAAGTCGTCGGGCGCCTCCGTCGCGAAGCGCCATGTGTCGTCGGTCACGATGTGCAGCCGACCATCGGTGCCCTTGGCGTCCAGTAGCAGCCCGCCCGGACGAGCGGCGTTCCGGACCCTGGCCGCGAGCACGTGCGAGCCGGGGCCGATGGCCTCGATGACGTACCGGTTGGTGGTCAGCCACCAGAACCCGCCCGAGGCGACGGGCTCTCCGTCAAAGAGCAACTCGTAGCCATCGTCGCCGCTCATCTGGATCACCAACGCGTCGATGGGCTCGTCAACAGTGAAGCCGCGCCTCAGGAAGCCAGTCGGCGAGTCCTCCTGCCCCTCTCCCCAGATCCATTGCGCGCTCCAGGCTGGGGGACCGATGGGCTGGCCCGTGACTGACGCGAGAATGAGGGTGGCAATGACCAAAGCGCCGGCTCCTTACGAGTCCCAACGGGTGACCTTCGACGGAACCATGCCCTAGAGGCCCAACTTCCGGAGTGCCTGGTAGGCTCGGGCTGGGATGTCGAACCCCAGGCCCTCGGGTCCGGGCTCCTCCACGACGTACCACTTGGGACTGTGTAGGTCCTTGATGAGGTCCAGCATCACGGGCCAGTCCATCTGGCCATCGCCGATGGTGCCGCCCTCAGGCTGGCCGAACTCCTTGATGTGCATGGACCGAGCCCGGCCGGGGAAGCGGCGCAGGGCATCCATCGGATCTCCGCCGCCCTGCATGCAGTTGCCGATGTCCATCTGCATGACCACGGCATCGTCAGTGTTCGCGAAGAGGATGTTCCACGCAACCTCGCCGTCCACCGTCCGGAAGTCGAAACCGTGAGCGTGGTAGCCCGCCCACATACCCTCCGGCGCGAGCCGGTTGGCCGCGGCATTCAGAATCCCGGCAAGCTCCATGATGCCTTCGCGCGAGCTCATGCGGGGCTCGTCGGCAGAGATGATGAGGAAATCGTTCCCCAGGATACGATTCATCTCGATGGTCGTCGCTATGCGCTCATCCATGAGAGCGGCAGTGGCGAGATGGAACCCGCAGCAGGCGAGACCGGCGTCATCGAATGCCGACCTCAGGTCCTTTGCGCTGGTACCCATCCACTCCAGAGCCTCACCGGTATACCCCCACGGTTCGGCGGCGGCATAGCCAATCTCAGCGACCCGTTGGAGGGTTCCCGGCAGATCCTTCTCGCACTCGCCTCGGACGGAGAACAACTGCAATGCTATTGGAGCAGGCATACTGCTTCACCTCACATCGTCGTGGTACGCCGCTATTCATGCCTGGCTGTGATGCGTCCTCCCCCGGCGCTGGCGAAGGTCGCCCCCCACGCCCGGAGCGAATCATGAGTGCATGGCGGCGGATCTACCCAGTCCGGACGAGGTGCAGGCGCCCTTCGCCCACCTCGAGTTCAACCGCGTTCATACCAGGAGCGTGGCGCGGCTCGCCCTGTCGCTCTTCGACGAGACCGCATGGCTGCATGGCATGGGGGCCGCTGAGCGGCGGCTGCTTTGGCACGCGGCTCTGCTGCACGATGTGGGTCAGGGGATCGACTACGTCGGGCACCACAAGCACTCCATGGCGCTCATACTGGAGTGCCACGAACTCGCGCTGACGCCCTCGGACCTTCAGAGAGTCGCGTGCCTGGCTCGCTATCATCGCGGCGCCGACCCAAAGGGATCGCACCCGCTGTACGGGACCCTCCCCGAGCGCGACCGCAGGACTATATGCCGCCTAGCGGCGATTCTACGCATCGCCGACGGCCTCGATAGGGGACAGATAGGCCGTGTCGAGGAGCTGCGAATCGCGCGCGGTGATGGGGGTCCCATCACGATCTGGATCTACTCGGCACAGAAGCCGGCGTTAGAGATAGCCGCCGGCACGAAGAAGGCGGCCCTCTTCGTGCGGGTCTTCCATCGGCCCATACGCATCGAATACGCCGGTCCGCGACCCTAACTGATGTCGTAGCCCATCGCGCGGAAGGTCACCGCGGCGACTCCGAGCACCGTGGCCTGGTCCCCACACTGAGCTTCGGCAAGCTCGATGCCATCGAAGCAGCCCGGGAGGCACCGTTCCGCCGTTACCTCGCGGAGCCGGTCCATCATCAGAGGGCCCACCGCCTCGATCACGCCGCCTCCGAAGACGATGATCTCGGGGCTGAGTAGGTGGATGAGGTTCGCGGCCGCGTACCCGAGGTACCGCGATACGCGGTCGATCGCCCTCAGGGTTAGCGTGTCACCCTCTTGGGCCGCTCGCAGGAAAGCGCGACTGCGGATGCGACTATCTGGATCGTCGATCCCCTCGAGGCTCGTGCCATACCCTTTGAGATACCGCTTGCGCACCCAGTTCTCCATGGCGGTACGGCTCGCGTACGCTTCGAGACAGCCCCTGCGGCCACAGCCACAGCGTGGACCCTTGGGATTCATCACCATGTGCCCGATCTCGCCCGTGATGCCCGTCTTGCCACGCACCAACTCACCGTTGACGTAGATGGCGCCGCCGAGACCAGTGCCCGGGAACAGCCCCACCGCGTGCCGCCGTCCACGCGCCGCCCCTCGCCACACCTCGCCGACGAGTCCAGCATCCACATCGTTCTCTACGATGACTGTGGCGCCCAGGACCTCGCCAACGTCCGAGGCAATCTGCACGTCCACGAGCCCGAGGTTGGGGAGTTGGAACGCGAGGCCGTTGAGGTGGTCTACCGGCCCGGGCACCCCGATGCCGACGGACTGGATCTCCTCCCACGGCACGTTGGCCTTGGCTACAGCCTTATCGGCCGCCTTCTTGACTGCTTCCACGGCGTCCGGCCAGTTCCCGTACGCGCCGTGCTGCTGACGAGCACTGGCGACGACGGCGCCTTCGTTAGTGACGACAGCCGCCATCACCTTAGTGCCGCCCAGATCGATGGCAAGTACGTTGGCCACGGTATACGCCTCCCCTGAGTCGCAAGTCGCCACGGGATTCCACGCGCCGGACCGTCAATCCTGCGGTGTCTGTGGCCAGTCGATAGGCCTCCTCATATGGCAGTACGGCTGGCTCCCCTTGCGCTGATAGTAGTCCTGATGGTAGTCCTCAGCCGGCCAGAAGGTCTTGGCCGGTTCCACCTCGGTCGCGACGTCCAAGCCCATCTTGCGTAGCTGCGCCACCAGCGACTGCGCCACGCGCGCCTGGTCCTCGTCGACCGTGTAGACGCCCGAGCGGTAGGAGTGGCCTACGTCGGGGCCTTGCCGGTTCACCTGCGTGGGATCGTGGATCTCGAAGAACAGCTTCGCCAGGGCCTCGAAGTTGGTGCGGACGGGGTCGTAAAGGACCTTCACGGACTCGGCATGCCCCGTGTCCTGACGGCAGACCTCTTCGTAGCAGGGGTTGTCAACATGGCCCTGCATGTAGCCAGACACCACCGACAGCACGCCCGGGGCCCGCTCCAGCCAGTACTCCACCCCCCAGAAGCAGCCGCCGGCGAAGTAGGCCGTGCCGTACCGCGCCTCTCCCTCGGGGACGAAGAGCATCGAGATGGAGTTGACGCAGTGCCGCGTGTCCTTGGGCGTGAGCCTCTCACCCAGGAACACGTGGCCGAGATGCCCACCGCAGTGGGCGCACACGATCTCGGTCCGCATTCCGTCCGCGTCGGGAACGCGCCGGACAGCACCCCGTATCTCGTCATCGAAGGCGGGCCAGCCGCAGCCGGCTCGGAACTTGTCCGCCGAGCGGTAGAGCATGGCTCCACAGCGTCTGCAGGTGTAGATGCCCGCCTCGAAGTGGTCGTCGTACTCCCCCGTGAAGGGCATTTCAGTGCCCTTGTGCACAATCACGCGCTCCTCTTCCGGGGTGAGATCGCGGTATTCGTCGCTCCCTGGCTCCTGGTCCACGCTGGTCGTCGCCTCCTCATCCGTCTGATAGGACACGTCACACGCCTCGGGCGGCGGATCAGCCACGTCCCGAGCCTGGCGGTAGCCATAGCTAGCTCCGGCGCCCGCCGCAAGCAGTGCCGCAAGCATGGGCAGCACCCACCTGCGCTGCCGATGAATCTGAAACATGGGCGCCTCCCTGATCCTGATCCAGTATCGCATGAAGTTGTGACGCAACGGAACCAGTGGCGGCAGCGACTCGCCTCCGCAACTGACCGCTCGTCGTGCGGGCACAGTACGATGCACGAGGCGGCAGGTCCCGAGTTCTGGCAAACGAAGGGGCGGAAAAGGGCACAGGAAGCCCAACTCGAGAGGACCGATCACCATGGTGAACCTGATCGCTCAGATCGACGCCAAGCCAGGAGCCGAGGCCAAGGTGGCCGAGGCCCTGCGCGCTGTGGTTGGACCAAGCCGGGCCGAATCCGGCTGCGTCTCATACACGGCCTACCGCTCCAAGGACTGCGCTACCTCGTTCCACGTGGTGGAGACGTGGAAGTCGTCGGAGGCGCTCGACGCCCACACCAAGACGGCGCACTTCCAGGCCTTCAGCGCGGCCATCGCCGATGCGGTGGCGGGTCCGCCCAAGATGACGTTCCTTGAGGAGCTCTAAGCGCCGTGGGGCGGTGCGGTGAGGCTACGACGGCTGCTGTCGCCAGCGTAGGTGAATCGCGCATTCAGATGGAGCATATCATGGCACTCAGCGCGTCAACACGCATGGGTTCGCACTAGACATCGAAAGCGGAGGATGACAGATGATGCGAGTAGGTCTACTGATGATGATGCTCGCGCTCGTAGTGCTACCTGCTGCGGCCCAACTACCGACGTCAGTGGATGAGTTCGCCGAGAGTCTCGACATGTGGGATGATCCAGAGAGCGTCGCCCTGCTGTTCCTGACCGCCGTCCATGTCTACACGTACGCCGACCAGGACCTAGGCGCCGACCTGTTGGATCTCATCCTCATCGACTGCAGCCTGGAGTACGACATGCCCATCCTGGCAGCCGCCCTGGATGAAACCCCGTGGGTCTTCGACAGCTACGTCGAGGGGACGAGCCCCGGTAACGGGTACGCCGGTATCGATCCCGACGACTTCAGCATCGACGTGTGGAGCACCGAGACCGTCACGCCGACAGCCTTGGTGGACTCCGACCTGGCTCTCGTATACCTTACCTCAACGGGCGCTGACCAGGCGCGTCCCCTGATCCTCAAGGACGTCGAGGGCGCTTGGCGAGTCGCGAGCGCGACCCCCCTCGTGGCGGGCGTGAAGTCCGCCGATGGCAATCCAGGGGTGGACATCGCCGGGACGGCTACTCCCGACGGTGTTGCTCATATGTTCTTCGAGGGCGCCTACCTCTACTCCATGGGTATCGTGGATGAAGGTCGATACCTACTGGAGACTATCCTGTCGCCTGATGGGCATGCCACCGACATCGACAAGCTGCTCGACGTGGTCGAGGAGAAGCCCATCAACGTTTGGGCCTACGCCCAAGGCAACTCACCCGAGTCGGGGTACTTGGACTTCGATCCCTTCGCCTTCCGTGTGAACATCACACGCAGCGACACGATCCGGGAGGACCTGATCAAGTACTTCATTGACTGCACCGGCGCGGAAAGCACGCGTCCCTTCCAGTGTCATCTGACCAGGCGCGGACAGCTCCGCATGTACGAGTTCTCCTCGCTGCGTCTTGACGTCCAGCCTCCCACCGTGGAGCGCTGGTAGCCGTCCGTCTGCCGCCGGCTCTCGCCGAGCCGGCGGCTTTCCATTGGTACCAGGCCCCAGGGGTCGCTCGGCAGTCAAGAGCCCGGCCCCGATGGGCTAGGACGTAGCGGTGTACAGTTGCAGATCGGGCAGGAGTGCCGGGGCGGCTCCGACAGCCTGAGGGCGACCGCTCGGGGCGTCAGGTCGCCATCCTGAAGTCGATGGCCGCCGGGGGCGGGAACTCGCTTCGGACCCGCTCCCGAAGGTTGTCGTCCACGGGGATCCCCTCGGCGGCACTGATGCGCTGCTCATGCATGCGGTACCAGAGATCGCTGAGCGCGACCTCCCCCTCGCGCAGATCCTCGATCTCGGGGGCCGTACGCAGGATGGCGGCCACTTCATCGAGATGCCCGAGTGCCAGATGCGCTTCGCCCACCAGCAGCAGCACTCGGCCGGTCGCCGCCACTTCACTCGGGAAGTCCTTCGCCAGTTCGATCCATGCGCCAGCCCGGTCCGCCTGCAACAGGGCTCGCCCACACTCGACCGCCAGCGCCAGGCAGTCCGGCTGCATCCTGAGCGCCTCCGCGAGAAGGTCCGCCGCCTCATCCAGGCGCTTGGCCTCGCGAGCCAGCACCGCAAGGTTCCGCAGGGACCACGCGTTTCCGTGGAGGGTGAGAGATCGCTGCCAGGCCTCCCGTGCGCCCTCGGCATCGCCGGCATGATGGCGCGTCACCCCGAGGTGCAGCCAAGTGAGCCAGTCCTCTCTCGCCGCGCTGGCTGCGCTCGCCTCTAGTAGCTCGTGCCACTCCGGCTGGACGAGGTAGGATCGCGGGGCTTGGTGGCCATCGGAATCAGGGAGTCTGCCGGTGCGGAGCAGATCGAGCCATGGGAGCTGCTCGGCATCCATCGACTCCTCGGGGAAGGGCAGCTCAGACCCGGCCAGTGGGGCCTCACCGCAGGCGGCCCGGCGGGTCTGCTCGAGCGCGCCCCAGCCTGAGCCATAGTGGAGGATCTCGGCAGGCGCGGTACGTGCCATCGACCGGGTACGGTCGAGCTCCTCATCGAGAACGGATCGGCGAATCAGCCCCTCGAGGCGTCCGGAGACCTCCATCCGGGCTGCATCCCAATCCTCGCCATGGGCCACGGTAGGGTCGGCTTCCATGAGACCGTAGGCCTCCAGCCACTCCCACTCAGCCTTGGCCGGCATGGGGAGATGCTCCGCCTGGGTGCGAGCGAGCCCCGCCTGCACCTCGATATACGCGAACCCAGGCACAGCGAGGAACTCCTGCCAGCGCCTGCCCCCCGGCCCGCGACCCCATAGGAACAACTTCCGCCCCTTCAGACTATCTGTGGACGTCTGCACGAGACCGCGCCCATCGCCCTCCAAGGCAGTGATCCAGGGCCTCTCCCCATCGGGGACCCGGTAGAAGTAGTCGGTCGAACGGTTCGTCCTCGATGGGTAGGTCGCATCGATGCCGCCGTCTATGGGCACGGGGGCACGGCGCAAGCCGCCAGAGTAGCCGAAGCGGTAGGCGTGATCGGCCGGGGCCAGCACCCGTGTCTGCTCAGTCTCCGGGACCGCGATGTTGGACCACCAGTACATCGGGATCTCACTATCGTGAGGGTTTGTGATCCGGGGACGAACGAAGAGCACCGGGGAACCCTCGGGCAGATAGGCGTCTACCTGGAACGCCACCCCGCGCACCCGCTCGTACTCATACAGCCGGAGGACTGGGGCGCCGCCTGGTCCCTCGACCCGGGCCGCGAATAGGGGAGAGCATGTGAAGGGGGAGTGGCCTACGAAGCCTATGTTCCACTCCACGCCGCCGCTGAACCATGCGTTGCGAATCGCGAGATTCGCCGCCTGAAACACGGGATTCACGGCGAGAAGCTCACGCCCTGACGGCTTGTGCAGCAGCGACCAGAGCCGTCCACCTAGTTCGAGGAGGAAAGTCGCGCGCAGAATGTCGTTCTCCAGGACCGCCGTGCGGAGCGGTCGCGGAGCGCGGCTGCGGTTGTAGCGGTCCTGCATTAGATATGGGAGCGGTGTGCTGACGCCTCCCCAGCCGACGTAACGCTGGTCCTCGGCCGGTATCTCGGGATCCATCGGCACGGAGGCGTGGAGATCGGCTGGCGGAGCGAGGGGCGGAAGAGGGTTCAGAGGGCCCAGATCACAGGCTGGCATCGTCCAATGGTCGAGTCGAAGATTGGTCAACGTCATCACCGGATGCTGGGTTCGGCCGCACTGGCCCGCGGCCCTTCGCCAGATGGCTGTAGAGCGAGCCGGGGCTCATCTGCCCGTGTCCGTGCTATGAGGGATCCCTGCAGGCGCGGATTCCGTCGAATCAGTGACTGCCGAATCGCTATGCAGGGAATGAGTAAGTGACGTACAACATATGCAGAGCGCCAACGTGAAGCCGGCCCGAGGATCGGGGGAGTAACATGAGAGAGATAGAGGTCTTCGCCCATACCGATACTCACGCCTGGTCGGCGCCAGACGCCGATGACGTGTTGTTCGCCGCCGCCATGGAGCGGATGCTTCTTCAGGACTGTGTCGACAACGGCCACTCCTTCGGCAACGTGTGCTACTTCGCCGAGGGCGCGAAGTCCATCGCCTCCACCGGCGGGCGCACCGCTCTCCACACCTTCGTCCGTTGGAGCTAGCTGCCGCTTGAACCATTGCACAACCGCCCGGCCAGTCCGTATGGCCGGGCGGTTCGCTGTGTGCCTATGGGGTCCGGGTCGGGGCGGGTCTGAGTGGCTTCGGTTTACACGGCGTCATTCGTGCTCAAACGACCGACCAGTGGCTCCTCCGTGGAACCAGCGGAGAGGCCATGCCGTATTGCCTCAGCCAGCCGAGGCTACAGGATGTAGCGAGTCATCTCGTCATCGCGCAGCACGTCCGAAAGAGCCCCTCTGACGTACTCCGCATCGATCGTGACGGTCTCGCCTCGTCGCTCCGGCGCGGCGAAGCTTATCTCCTCGAGTACCCGCTCCACCACCGTATGCAGGCGGCGTGCGCCGATGTTCTCGTGCCGTTCATTGACCGTCTTGGCGGTTCGGGCGATCTCCCGAATCCCATCCTCGGTGTACTCCAGCGAGACACCCTCTGTGGCCAGGAGAGCCTGGGTCTGCTTCAGCAGTGCGTTCTCGGGCTCCGTGAGGATCCTCACGAAGTCTCCCTCGGTGAGAGGGCTTAGCTCCACGCGTATGGGCAGTCGGCCCTGCAACTCCGGTATCAGGTCGGCGGGCTTGGAGATGTGAAACGCCCCGGCGGCGATGAACAGGATGTGATCGGTGGCGACAGGCCCGTGCTTGGTCTGTACCGTGCAGCCCTCGATGATAGGCAGAACGTCGCGCTGAACCCCTTCGCGCGATACATCAGGCCCCTGGCCGGAGCCCCTGCCCGCCACCTTGTCGATCTCGTCGAGGAAGATGAGCCCATTCTGCTCGACGCGCTCGATGGCCTCGCGCTTGATCTCATCGTTGTCCAGCAAGTTCTGCGCTTCCTGCTGTGCGAGCAGCTCTAGAGCCTCTTTCACCGACACGCGCTTGGTCTTCTTCCGGCTCGGGAGCATGGGGCCGAGGACGTCGCCGAGGTTCGGGAAGCTTACTTCCTCGAACCCAGCCTGAGAGGAGAGCACCTCCATCATGGGTTTGGTCGTCTCCTCGATGGTCACCTCGACCTCTCGGTCATCGAGCGCTCCCTCAGCGAGCTTCGCCCGCAGCCGCTCGCGGATGCGTTGTACTCGCTCCTGCTCCTCCCGCTCATCGGGCCCGGGGCTCTCGCTCTCCGCCGGTTGTGCGGCTCCGCCCGCGCTCATCCGCTCCAGGAAGCTCTGAAGCGGGGAGGCGGACCTTGCCCGTCGCGGCCCCGGCTGCAGGATCTCCAGGAGCCGGTCGACGGCGAGGTCCGCGGCGCGCTCTCGCACCCTCAGCATGTGCTCCTCGGTTACCATGCGAATGGCGGTCTCAACCAGGTCGCGAATCATGGACTCGACATCGCGGCCCACGTATCCCACTTCCGTGTACTTCGTCGCCTCGACTTTGACGAAGGGTGAGCGGGCTAGGTCCGCCAAGCGGCGGGCGATCTCCGTCTTGCCGACGCCGGTCGGACCCACCATCAGAATGTTCTTGGGCATGATCTCGCGCCGCAGGGGTTCCGGCACCTGGCGTCGCCGGTAGCGGTTTCTAAGAGCGACCGCCACGGCACGCTTGGCCTCGTCCTGGCCAACGATGTACCGATCCAGCGCGGCGACGATCTGGCTCGGGGTCAGTTCCTCGGAAATCGCTGCATCGCGCTCGCTCACGATTCAAGCACCTCAACTGTGATGGAATCATTCGTGTAGATGCACAGCCCCGCCGCTATGGTCAGGGATTCCCGGACGATAGCTTCAGCGGACAGCTCGGTGTGGGCCGCCAGCGCGCGGGCCGCCGCCAGCGCATACGAGCCGCCCGATCCGATGGCCGTCATGTCATGCTCAGGCCGGACGACCTCGCCGCCGCCGGAGACGAGCAATAGTTGCTCCCGATCACCGATCAGCAGCATCGCCTCTAGCCGCCGGAGGATGCGGTCGGTGCGCCAGTCCTTGGCGAGATGGTACACGGCCCGGGTGAGGTTGCCGCTGTGCTCCTCCAGCTTCTCCTCGCAGCGTTCGAGGAGGGTGAGGGCATCAGACACGGAGCCCGCGTAGCCCGCCACGACCTGGCCCTTGTAGAGCCGCTGGACCTTCTGGGCGGTCGCCTTCATGACTGTATCGCCGAAGGTGACCTGGCCGTCGCCGCCGATGGCCAAGGTGCCATGCCGCCTGACCCCGATGATCGTAGTGCCGTGCATCGTGCTACCCGGGGATCCCATGGTGATCTCGCCTCCGGCCCCTCACGCGAGGGGATGGGCCCGATCATACGCCTGCTTGAGGCGCTCGGGCGTGATGTGTGTGTAGATCTCGGTGGTCGCCAGTCGCGCGTGCCCCAAGAGCTCTTGGATAGTCCGCAAGTCCGCCCCTCGGATGAGCATGTGGGTCGCGAAACTGTGACGCAGCGTGTGAGGGGTCACCCCCGGGCCGGCCGCCGAGCCGACCGCGGCCCGATGGACCGCTCGTCGGATCGATCGATCCGACATCCGCTGGCCCCGGGCGTTCAGCCACAAGGCGTTGGGCGTGGCGCCCGGGTCCCGGGCAGCCAGCTCGGGACGGGCCTCGGTGAGGTACCGATCGACGGCTCGACGCGCCGGCTCGCCAAGAATGACCACTCGTTCCTTATCTCGCTTGCCTACGACGCGCAGTTCAGTCTGGCCGCGCGAGACATCCTCGAGATCCAGGGAGGCCGCCTCAGAGGCGCGCATCCCCGTAGCGTAGAGGACCTCGAGAATCGCCCGATCCCGCAGACCGGCCGCGTCCTCCTTGGGCCGCTCCAGCAGCTCGGGAATATGGCCCTCGACTACGTATCGCGGGAGGCTCTTCTGTATCTTCGGCCCCGACACCGCCGTGGCGGGGTTCCGATCGATCAGGCCCTCTGCCTCGAGGTAGCGGAGCAGGGACCGTGCCGCCGCCAGGCGCCGTGCGATGGAGCGCCGCGCTGCTCCTTGCCTCGTCATCGCCCCTACCCAGGCACGCAAGTCGCCCAGCCGCGGAGGCAGCGGGCGGCCGGCGGCATCGAGGAAGCCCAGGAATGCCCTCGCGTCGGTCACGTACGCGCGCACCGTATGCGGCGAGAGCCTGCGCACGCCAGCCAGGTGGTCCTCATAGGGTCCGAGGATCTCTTCGCAGTCCATGCTCCGTTGCGAACCTTTCCATGGCCGCCAGGGCTCTCTGCACCATAACTTCGCGCCGCAGCTTCTTGTTCCTAGGGCCGTCAGATAGGGACGGGAGCAGCCCGAAATTGGAGTTCATGGGCTGGAAGTCGTGTGATTCGGAGGTCGAGATCTGCCTCATGAGGCTCGCGATGAGCGTCTCCGGAGGCAGCGCCGGGGGGGACTGCCCTTTGGCCAGAGCCGCCGCGACCAGGCCACAGTAGAGGCCACTGGCCGCCGACTCCATGTAGCCTTCGACTCCCGAGAGTTGACCCGCGACGAGGATGTGGGGCATGGCTCTCAGCCGCATCCAGGGGTCCAAAAGCCGCGGAGCATCGAGGAATACGTTCTTGTGCATGACCCCGTACCGGAGGAACTCCGCCCCCTCCAGGCCCGGGATGAGCCGGAACACTCGCTCCTGCTCGCCCCACCTCAGTCCCGTCTGGAAGCCCACCATGTTGAACATGGTGCCCTCGCGATTCTCCATCCGAAGCTGCACGATGGCGTGGGGCCGTCGGCCTGTCCGCGGATCCCGCAAGCCAACGGGCTTCATCGGCCCGTAGCGGAGGGCGTCCTTGCTGCGGCTCGCGATCTCCTCAATGGGCAGGCAACCCTCAAAGTGGCTGATGCCTTCATGCTGGAGCGTGACGCTCTCGGCGGCGATGAGCGCCTCGTGGAAGCGGCCGTACTCTTCCTCGTCCAGGGGGCAGTTGAGATAAGCGGCATCGCCCTTCTCATAGCGAGAAGCCTCGAAAACGACCCCCATATCGATCGAATCGGCGCTCACGATCGGCGAAACGGCGTCGAAGAACCGCAGCGTGCCAAAGGGCACCACGCGCCTGAGCTCCTCCTGGAGAGCCTGCGAGGTGTGGGGACCGGTGGCGAGAATCGTCAGACCCGCGTCGGGCAGCTCCGTGACCTCGGAGCGCTTGATACGGATGCCTGGGTGCCCCTCGATTCGCTCCTCGACTGCCTGGGAGAATCGCTCACGGTCGACGGCGAGCGCGCCGCCTGCCGGCACCTGGGTCTCATCGGCAGCCTGGAGCAAGAGGGACCCGAGGAGCCGCAACTCCTCCTTGAGCAGGCCCGGCGCTCGCTCAGTGGAGATCGCCTTGAGCGAGTTAGAGCAGACCAACTCGGCCAGGTTGCCCGTCCGGTGCACCTCCGTGGATCGCACGGGGCGCATCTCGACGAGGTTCACCGGCACGCCCTGCCGCGCGAGCATCCAGGCGGCCTCGCAGCCCGCCAGACCTCCGCCGATCACCGTGACCTCATCCATGGCGGCCCTTCCTCTCCGAAGTGCCGCATGATAGCACAGCCTCGCGGGCGTCGGGGGGCTAGTACCGGCCCAGATCCTCGGCAGCCAACTCCGCCGCGCTAGCCAGTGAACGGTACGGTATCATCGAGACTCCGTCCGGCGGATAGAAGCCGACGGGCATCGGAGGCGATGACAGTGGCCGCTAGCTCCTGTAACGTCAGGGTTGCTGTGATGGGGGCGACGGGCTACGCCGGCGCCGGTGTAGCGACGTACATCCTCGGGCATCCGTGCGCGGAGCTTATCTGGGTAGGGTCCAACACCTACCAGGGCGCGCGGCTGGACAAGGCCTGTCCATGGCTCCGAGGACGGACCAATCTGGTCTGCCAGGCCCAGGACGTGGACCTCGCGGCCCGAGGCGCGGATGTCGTCTTCATGGCTCAATCGAACGGCTTCGCCATGGCGAACGCGGCAACCGCCCTGAACCTCGGGGCGAAGGTCATCGACCTCTCGGGGGACTTCCGGATCAAGGATACCGCCGTCTACGAGCGGTACTACGGACGGCAGCAGGCGGCCCCTGAACTGCTGGCCGAAGCAGTCTACGGGCTGCCGGAGATCACCGGTGACGCGGTTCGGGGCGCGCGTCTCGTTGCCAACACGGGCTGCTACCCCACTGGCGCGGTCTTGGGGCTCTACCCGCTCCTCGCCGCTGGCCTCATCAGCGATCAGGACATCATCATCGATGCCACATCCGGCGTGTCGGGCGCGGGGCGAGCGAAGCATGCCCTGGCGTACCACTACCCGGAGATCAACGAGACCCTTACCGCCTACCGGGTCGGCAATCACCAGCACACCCCGGAGATCGAGCAGGCGCTGTCCGTGGCGACGGGGACTAACCTGGTGGTGACCTTCACCCCCCATCTGGCGCCCATCAGCCGCGGGATACTCTCGACATGCTACGCCCGGAAGGCCGAAAGGGAGCCGGTCGAGGGCATGGCGGCCCGCTGCCGAGAGGCGCTGCAGGCCGCCTACGCCGGTCGCCCCTTCGTCCGGATCATGCCCGAAGGGGAGTCGCCGACGACAAAGGCGACATTGGGCTCGAACTACTGCGATATCGGCGTCTTCGAAGACCCTCGCGCCCAGCGAGTCATCGTTGTGACCGCCGTCGACAACCTTGGCCGTGGGGCGGCGAGCCAGGCCATTCAGAACATGAACCTCATGCTGGGGCTGGATGAGACGCTGGGTATCAACCAGCCGCCCCTATTTCCCTGAGGACGGTGCGGACCCCGGGGTTCGCACGAACTGACTGCAAGAGGAGTGCATCAGGTTGACCCTGGACGAAACCAAGCAGCTCTACGACGCGCACATCATGAGAACGTACGGCCGAGCGGAGGTTGCCTTCGTCCGTGGGCGCGGGTGCATCCTCGAGGATACCGAGGGGAATGAGTGGCTGGATTGCCTGGCGGGGATTGCTGTCTGTGGGCTCGGTCACGCCCATCCAGCCATCGCGAGCGCTATCGCCGAGCAGGCGGGAAAGCTCATTCACACCAGCAACCTGTACTACATCCCAAATCAGGCCGCAGCCGCGGCCGAGCTGACCTCGGTGTGTGATCTGGACAAGGTCTTCTTCGGGAACAGTGGGGCCGAGGCGATCGAAGCCTCGATCAAACTCGCTCGGAAGTGGGGCAAACAGCACCGAGGTGGTGCGTACAAGGTGATTACCGCCCTCGGCAGCTTCCACGGGCGGACCCTCTGCGCACTCACGGCTACAGGCCAAGCTAAGTATCAGGAGCCCTTTACGCCGCTCGTCCCCGGCTTCAACTACGTGCCGTACGGTGACATCGCGGCGCTGGAGGAGGCCGTGGACGAGGAGACGGTAGCCATCCTCGTGGAGCCAATCCAGGGGGAGAGCGGTGTGCGCATCCCGCCGGCAGGCTACCTCCGGGCTATCCGTGACCTCTGCGATCAGCGCGGACTGGTGATGATCCTGGACGAGGTCCAGACCGGCCTCGGGCGCACGGGCAAGTGGTTCGCGCATCAGCACGAGGGTGTGGTGCCCGATGTGATGGCGGTCTCCAAGTCCCTCGGCGCCGGTTTCCCCGTGGGGGCCTGCGTGGCCCGGGGCGAGTTCGGCGACGTCCTCGTGCCTGGCGACCATGCCTCCACCTTCGGTGGCGGCCCACTCGCGGCAGCCGCAGTGACCGCATTCCTGCGCACCATGAAGTCCGAAGGCGTCGTGGAGAACGCGGCGGCGATGGGTGACTACGCCGCCGAGGCTCTCACGCGACTCGCGGGGAGTCAGCCCGGGGCCATCAAGGAGGTCCGGAACCGTGGATTGATGATCGCGGTGGAGCTCTGCGACCCGATTGCGCGCGGTGTTCTGACTGCCCTCTACGAGCGCCGGGTGCTCTCGAATGCCATTGGAGACACGATCCTCCGCGTCGTCCCGCCGCTTGTGATCGGCCGCGAGGAGATCGACCGCTTCGTTTCGGCCCTGGGCGAGGCCCTGATCGAGGTTCGGGGTACGCCTGGGGCATCATGATCCGGCTCATCGCTCTCGACATCGACGGCACTCTGGTGGGGGACGGCTCGGAGGTCTCGCATCGGGACCGCGAGGCTCTGATTGAGGCTCATCGAGCGGGGTGCTCGGTGGCGCTCATCAGCGGCCGCAGTCGCGGCACGGTGCTGCCGATCTACGAGCAGTTCCCTGTCGGGGTGATTACCGCCCTGAGCAGCTACGACGGCGCCATTGTGGAGCTTACGGCCCCCCCCGAAGTCGTCGCGGTCGAGCGGATGAGCCCTCCGACGGCGCTGGCCGCCTTTGACGCGCTTGTGGAGGCAGGGATGGGCCCGGAGATCTTCCCGGGAGGCCCAGGCGACCCGGTCTTCGCTTGGGAGGAAGCTCCGCCCCCCGGCAACTGGCAGCAGCACAACCTCTGGCGACTGGGCCTGATGGACCGCGCAGGCCTGATCGAGGTGCTCCGAGGCGGCCCTATCACTATCTCGGCGATGGGACCCATTGAGGAGGCGACGGCAGGGCTGGAGCGCGTCCGCGAAGCTTGCGGCGACGGCGTGAGCGCGTCCCTGACCTACTCGCCGCGGTATGGTGGTTACTTCGCCCAGGTTGCCTCGCCCAAGTCAACGAAGACCCACGCTCTAGAGACCATCGCCCAGAGGCTCGGGGTGAGCAGTCCTGAGGTCATGGCGGTGGGCGACTGGCTGAATGACATCGGCATGTTGGAGATAGCAGGCGTAGGCGTTGCCATGGGCGGCAGTGCGGATGAGGTGATCGCCGCGGCCGACTGGGTGACGGGCCCGGTCGAGGCCGCAGGCGTGGCTGCCGCCGTGGAGCGTTACGTGCTCGGAGTTTGACTCGACCCGCGAAGGGCGGTTTCCGGATATGACCTCTATCGGCGCGATCTTCACGGCGAGTTGGATGCTGTTCGCGCAGGTTCCGGCCAGTGATTTCGCATCGGATATGGCCGATGGGTACCTCTTCCCGCGTGGCTGGGCGCCTCAGGGAGGGAGCCCGGGCGAGGTGCGATGGCTCCTATCGGAGGACGGTGAGCACGGCGCCCTGCAGTTGAACAAGACGGGGCCGGAGGACTGGCTCGGCGTGGGCACGACGAGGCGATTCGCCTGCGCGCCCGGCGATACTGTGTCCGTTGCCGCCTGGGTCCAATCGGGCCCGTCCCGTGAGCCGTGCCCCGTCCTCTACATCCGCTTCTTCACCCTGGACGGCGGCTTCGTGGGTCAGGATGGCCCCGAGGTCCCCGGCCGAGCATCCCAGTGGAGGCGGATCGCGGCCACGGCAGTAGCACCACCCAGGGCTGCCACTTGGGACATATCACTGCAGATTCGTGCCTCTGGTGATGTCGTGACCATCACGAATGTCGATGCAGGAGTCGGCGTGGACGCGGACGACCTCGGGACAGAGCGCCCCGCGCTGGTCGAGCTGATGCCCATCGACGGGCCACGGCCTCAAGGACCGGACGCGGACGGCGACGGCCTGACCGACGCGGTGGAGGCCGTTCTCGGTACCGACCCCAACCAGCCTGACACCATGGCCCGTGAGTCGCGCCAACCCTCCACCTCGTTCCAGACCCATTCGGGCTATCTCCCGGAGGCCGACGTGAAGACCGACGTGGTCATCGTGGCCGGTAATGGGGAGGAGACCATCCGCTCGTGGGCCCAGATGGGCTATACCCCGCATGTGATGGTGGGTTTCCGAGCGGGCCAAGGGTACATCGACGAGCATCCAGGGTCAGGCCAGACCGACGCCGATGGGCGGGTGTTGGACTGCGGCCCGGGCAGCTACTACATGGTGCCGACGGAGGACCGCAAAGACTACCACCGGGAGTACTTCCGCCTCGCCGTCTTGCGGGGCGCGAAGGCGGCCGGTCCCGAGGAGGCCGAGGGTTTCGCTCGGGCCGGCTACTCTAGCTCCTTCAAGTCGATCTATGAGGAGCGCTACGGCGAGCCGTGGGTAGACCCCACCGCATCGGTAGATGCCCGCTATCGGGCCGATCGGCTCAAAGCCGAACTCCAGTACGAGCTGCTCAACGCCTGCTGGGACGGCGCCCGTAGCGCCGACCCGAAGGTGGACCTCTACCTCTTCACCCACAGTCCCGTGAACTACGCCTCATGGTCCATCATCTCGCCCCACTGGCGCGTGGTGGCTGACGGACGCATCAACGGCATGGTTGGCCAGGTCTGGACCGGCACCGCGCGGACGGCCACCACCCTGCGCGGCGATACGCGGGAGCGCACCTTTGAGAACGCGTATCTCGAATACGCCTCGCTCGTCGGGCTCGCGCGCGATACAGGCATAGACCTCTGGTTCCTCATGGATCCCCTGGAGGACAACCCAGACCGATCCATGGCCGATTACTACGGCAACTACGTCCGCACATTGGCCGCATCCCTGTTCTTCCCTGAGGTGAGCAAGTACGAGACCATGCCCTGGCCGACCCGGATCTTCGGCCGGGTGCCCGACGAGTTCGCCACGACCATCTGCACCGTGGTGGGGGCGCTGGCGGACATACAGAACCATGCCGAGTGGTCTATCACCCCGGAGCGAGCGCCGATAGCGACATTCGTTGCCGACTCGCTGCAATGGCAGCGCGGCGACCCTTCACCCTCCGACTTCAACGGCTTCTACGGACTCTGCCTGCCTTTCGTTGGCGATGGCGTCCCCGTGAGTGTGGCCCAGTTGGAGCGGGCGCCTGAGCCGGGTTACCTGGACCACTACGAGACCCTACTGCTCTCCTACGACGCCATGAAGCCCCTCGATCCGCAGATCAACGTCGGGCTTGCCGACTGGGTCCGGGCGGGGGGCGAACTCCTCGTCTTCGGTGGGGACGACGCATACAACGCCGTCGATGAGTGGTGGACCCAAGCGGGCTACTCCTCTCCGCAGGCGCACCTGATGGAGCAACTTGGCTTGGACGTGGGTGACCCGGAGGCGTCGCGGGGCGAGTCCGTGACTTGGCATGAGGTCGCCCGCACGGACTACACGGGGCGCGACCTTGAGAACCTCACCACCCTGGCACTCGACCTGAGCCAGTTCGCCGAGGAGGCGGGGACGGTCGCCCTGCGTTTTGAGGACTCAAAGAAGAACGATGGATGGGGTGCTCTGGTGCGGCACGTGCGTGTCGAGGCCACGCTGCAGGGCGAGCCAGTGGTGTACGAGTTCGACCCCGGCACATCGGGCGAGACTCCACACACTCTGCTCGCTGGAGGCGCTGTTTCGGCCCCGGGAGCGCGCTTCGCCGATGGCCAGGAGTCATTCGCCTATGCCTTCGACGTGGACCCTGGCACCACGGTTGGCGCTCAGGTGTTGATCGGCAACCAGTACATCGTGAGCGCCGCGGGCGTTCTGAGCAAGGAGCGAGTGCTTCAGGGCGATCTGTTCGAGGGTGACCTGCGTCTACCGAACTACCTCCCCCTCATGGCCTATCCCGCGCCAGGTCGGCCGGCGATGCGTGACTCTGATGGGAATGCCGTCATGTTCCGCGCAGGGGTGGGAGAGGGGACCGTCACCTACTGCGGACTGCCGCCCAGCGCCTTCACGCGATCCCCCGAGTTGGACGCGCTGCTCCCGCGCCTGCTAGTGAATCCTCCCGCCCCCTCTGTGTCCATGGAGGTCCGCCGTGGCCCATATGTGGCGGCACGTTCGCTTGAGGCGGGAGAGTACCGAACCGAGGGCCTCTACGTCGACCTCCTGACCCCGGATCTGCGGATTGAGAGGTCGGTGGAGCTAGGGCCAGACGAGTGCGTGTTCCTCAAGGACTGGTCTGACTTGGCGGACACTGGCTCTCCGCAGCTCATCGCGACTTCTTCGCACGTGGCCGTCCAGCGTGCCGATGACGACACCTTGGCACTGCTTCTTCAGGGGCCCGAGCGAACGCCAGGCGTCGCCCGAGTCTTCCTCGGTGCCCGGACCGTGGCGGGGATTCAGGCGGTGGACCCAAGCGGGCGAGAGGTCGAGGTCTCCTCGACGCTGGAGGAGGGTACGCTGCGCCTCGACTACCCGGGCATGCCCCTGGGCGTCGCACTGAGGATCACTTTCGACTAGCCGGGGCTAGTCCCGGAACATGTGTCGAGCGACGAAGCGCAGGTTCTCGGGACGTTCCGCGAGCCTGCGCGCGAAATACGCGTACCACTCGCGACCATAGGGCACGTAGATCCGCATGGGGTAGCCCTCATCGGTCATCTGGCGCTGCAGGCTACGGCCCACGCCTAGGAGCATCTGGAACTCCACATCAGCGGGTCTTTGACCAAGTTCCTCGAGCATCCGGCGCAGGTCACCGATGAGAGCCGCGTCGTGGGTGGCGAGGCGGAGGGTGAAACGCCCCTGGAGCATGCTGCGACTGAGCTCGAGCATCGCTCTGCGGACATCCGCCATCCGCTGGAACGCTACCGTCGGGGGTTCCTGGTAAGCGCCCTTGCAAAGGCGGACATCGGCACCGTAGGGGGCCAGCCGCCGCACATCATCAGGCGTACGCCTCAGGTACGCCTGGAGGACGAGCCCCACGTTCTCGCGCCCCTCCTCGCGCATCCTGCAGTACAGGTCGAGGGTCGCGTCTACATAGGTGGAGTCCTCCATATCCAGGCGGACCAACCGCTCGGCTCGGGCGGCGGCATCGAGAACCGTACGCACGTTCGCGGCACAGAACTCCCGATCGATGTCCAGGCCCAGCTGGCTGAGCTTGATGGATACTGTCGCGTCCAGGCCGTTCACTTGGGGCAGGCCTGTGGACAGCAGGTGAAGGTACTCCTCAACAACCCGCTCCGCCAGAGCGGGCTCGGTCACCTTCTCGCCAAGGAAGTCGAGAGAGACGCGCTGGCCCCGGCTATGGATGCCGCCGATCTCCTCTAGGGCTTCCTCGAGAGTCTCCCCCGCAACGAAGCGCCGCACCAGCGACCGGTACATCCTAGGTGAGCCGATGATCCGCCTGACGAAACCCAGGTCGGCAACGGCGAGTACGACCCTACGCGTGAACACGACATGCCCTCTCCAGCGCGCTGGTAGCGGCTACCGGCTACGCAAGCAGATCTCGCAGCAACTCGGGGGCCCGAGCTAGGGCGTCATCCGCTCTGGACGGGTCCTTGCCTCCGGCACGAGCGAACTCGGGGCTTCCGCCGCCTCCGCCTCCGCAGAGCCGCGCCACCGCGCCGGCCAGCTTGCCCGCATTCGCTCCGGCCGCCACTGCCGCGTCGCCGGCCTTGCATACGATGGGCACCTTGCCGTCGGCAACAGCGAGGACGACGGCCACCACAGCCGCGTCCTTCTCGACGAGGCGGTCCGCCAGACCCGAGAGTTCCACTTGGTCGGCTCCCTCCAACTTCGCCGTCACGATTCTGACCCCTTTGACCACTTCCTGGGCCTCGGAGGTCAGGGCATCGGCGGAAGGACCGGCCCCGCGCCGTTTGAGATCCTGGATCTGCTTGCGGAGCTCTCGGGCGCCGGCGACGAGGTCCTCGATCTTGTGAAGCACCTCTCCGGTCGGGGCGCCTAGAGCCTTAGCCGCAGTCAGAAGCGTTCGACGCTGCTCACTCATGTGATCGGCGGCGGCAAGACCCGTCAGAGCCTCAATACGCCGAGTACCGGCGGCGACCGAGGTCTCGGCGACGATGACGAAGGGTCCGATGGCGGCGGTGTTGTCGAGATGGGTGCCGCCACAGAGTTCTTTCGTGTAGTCGCCCATGGTGACGACCCGGACCTCCGCGGAGTACTTCTCGCCGAATAGCGCTACCGCGCCGACTTCCTTGGCTCTCTCCAGGGGCATGACCTCGGTGACCACGGGAAGGCCGAGGAGGGCGTGTTCCTGGACAGCACGTTCCACACGTTCGAGTTGCTCTGCGGTTACAGCCTCGAAGTGTGAGAAGTCGAACCGAAGGCGGTCGCACTCGACGAGGGAGCCCGCCTGAGCCACGTGGAGGCCGAGCTCGTCACGGAGGGCCTTGTGCAGCAGGTGGGTGGATGAATGGGCACGGCGGATACCCTCACGCCGACTCATGTCGACGCGGGGGCTCGCGGCCTGGGCTGGCTCGATGCGGCCCGAACGGACCCGTCCGATGTGCAGGATCACGCCATCGACTGGCTCCTGAACGTCGGTGACGGCGAACTCACCGGTGGCAGTGATGATCGACCCGTGGTCCGCGGCTTGGCCTCCACGCTCAGGGTAGAACGGCGTGGGACCCAGGACGAGGGCACATTCGGCCCCCTCCTCAGCCTCCGCGAGAAGCGTCTCGCCGCCAAGGATGGCCTGAATAGGCGTCTCCCGTGCGGCGGCCCACTCACGCTCAAACGTGGAAGCCTCTAGCTGCGAGCCGATCCGGACGTAGAAGGCCTTGGCCGCTCCGGACTCGGAGAAGCGGAAGTGGGAGCGGGCGCGCTGTTGCTCGAGAGCCAGCTGATAGCCCTCTTCGTCGACTTTGAGATTCTGTTCCTCAGCGAGCTCACGAGTAAACTCCAGGTGGAATCCCAGGGTGTCGTAGAGGCGGAACACCTCGTCACCCGGGAGGGTGTCGCCACCCTTGGCCTTGACGTCGGCGATGAGCGCCTCCAGCCGAGCCAAGCCCTGCTCCAGCGTTGCGCAGAAACGGTCCTCCTCCGATCGGACGATGCGAGAGATCGCCTCCTCCTGCTCGAGTAGCTCCGGGTAGCCCACGGACATGCTCTGTATCACCGTGGGGACAAGGCCATGGAGGAACGGCTGCCGTATGCCCAGGTTCCGGGCGAAGCGGAACGCGCGGCGGAGGATGCGGCGGAGGACGTAGCCCCGCCCCTCGTTCGAGGGGAGGATCTTGTCGCCGATCATAAAGGTCACGGCACGCAGGTGATCAGCGATCGCCCGGTAGGAGGCCCTGACGACGTCGGAGTCGCCATAGGCCACTCCGGCGCCCATCTCGCGCGAGACCCGGGCGATGGCGCTGAGGGTGGGGGCGAAGATGTCGGTATCGAAGTTGGAGGGCACGCCCTGCAGTACGGCGGCCAGACGCTCCAGGCCTAGGCCCGTGTCGATGCCAGGGGTAGTGAGGTCCGTGAGCGAGCCATCCACTGTCTGGTTGTGCATCTGGAAGACCAGATTCCAGATCTCCAGGAAGCGGTCGCCCTCGCTTGCCGGTCCCTTGTCGGGGTCGTCGCACCAGATGGAAGGCCCCTGGTCCACATGGATCTCGGTGCACGGCCCGCACGGCCCGTCCCAGGCGGTCTGGGGCCACCAGTTGTCCCTCTTGCCCATCCGGAGGATCCGTGCACGCGGGATCCCGGCGCGGGTGTGCCACAGGTCGGCGGACTCGTCGTCGTCCAGATAGACGGTGGCCCAACAGAGCTCGGCGTCGATCCCCCAGACGTGATGGACCAGCTCCCAGGAGAGGTCTATCGCTCCACGCTTGAAGTAGCCTCCGAACGAGAAGTTGCCCATCATTTCGAAGAAGGTGTGATGCCGGGCTGTGCGGCCTACCTCCTCGATATCACCCGCGCGCACGCACTTCTGGACCGTGACGACATTGGAGGCGGGAGGCTCGGCCTCGCCCCGGAATGCGGGCACGAAGGGCTGCATCCCCGCGCCCGTGAGGAGTGTCGACGGGCTCTGGGGTATGAGGGAGGCGCTAGGCATGACCTTGTGGTCGTGCTGGGCGAAGAAGTCGATGAATTGGCTGCGAAGCTGATCGACGGAGGCACCTTGGCTCAACGGATTCATCTCCCAATACGCGGGCCGGGGTAACGAGCGGACACTGTATCAGATTGGGTTCGCAGCGCGAAGCAACAGCCAGGGCAGGGGCGGGGCCTCAGGCAATGGTGTTCGGTCGATGACGGCGTACGGGTCAGCGCTAGGGCCTGCCCAGCGGAGGCTCCGATGGCAAGGAACCGTCGCCGGCGGGGGGAATCCGACGAGCCTCCACAGAAGAGAGGAGGCAGATTGGGCGCTAGCGGCACGTGAACTGGAGTCGTGGCATGGCTAACGCGGGCGCGACCAGAGAGATAGAGATACTCGTTCGGGCACGGTACCCGATCCTCTACGTGGTGTCGTGGGAGGAGAGCCGGGTGGAGAGCGCTCTGATCGAGATCGCCAACAGCCGCAGGAAGCGCCTCTACATGTGGACGGCGACCTCGGGGCTCTACCTGCAGGGCGCTCGGACGGGAGACAATGATAGCCGCCAGCCCCTGGTGGTCCTTGACCGCATCATGCAGTCGCAGGAGCAGGCTCTCTTCGTCCTCAAGGACTTCCACCCTTATCTGGGCGATGACCAGGTGGTACGGAAGCTGCGCGACCTTGTCTACGCTCTGAAGCTGACGCTGAAGACGCTGATTCTGGTGTCGCCCATCCTGGAACTCCCTCCCGAGCTTGAGAAGGAGGTGACGGTGGTCGACTACGAGTTGCCCAGTTACGGGGACCTGGGGGCGCTCCTGGACCGAATCCGCTCCTCCATGGAAGGCAAGCAGGGGGTCGACGCGGAGCTCACGCCGGAGGAGCGAGATCGGGTGATCCGCGCGAGCCAGGGCTTGACCCTGATGGAAGCGGAGAACGTCCTGGCCCGCTCCCTTGTCGAGGCAAGGCGGTTCGATGTCGACATCATCGTCAGCGAGAAGCGTCAGATCATCCGGAAGAGTCAGGTGCTGGACTACTACCATGCGAGCGAGGAAGTCGGCTCCGTGGGCGGGTTGGATGTCCTCAAAGACTGGCTTGCCAAACGAACCCACGCCTTCGGCGACCGAGCGCGACAGTTCGGGCTGCCCGAGCCGAAGGGCCTGCTGCTGCTCGGCGTTCAGGGCTGCGGGAAGTCCCTCACCGCGAAGTCGGTGGCGAACCTCTGGCGGTTGCCGCTGCTGAGACTGGATGTGGGCCGGATCTTCGCGGGGCTGGTCGGCAAGTCCGAGGAGAACATGCGGAAGGCCATCCGCATCGCGGAATCCGTCGCGCCCTGCGTGCTGTGGGTCGATGAGATCGAGAAGGGGCTCTCGGGCACGGAATCCTCAGGTGCCAGCGATGCGGGCACGACCGCGCGCGTGTTCGGGACCTTCCTAACGTGGCTGCAGGAGAAGACCGCCCCGGTATTCGTCATCGCGACGGCGAACGACATCTCACAGCTACCGCCCGAACTGCTGCGAAAGGGTCGGTTTGACGACATCTTCTTCGTCGACCTACCGACCCTCGATGAGCGGGTGGAGATCCTCCGCATCCACCTATCGATGCGGGGGCGGGATGCAAGCCTCTACGATGTCCAGCGGATTGCCGAGGGGTGCGCGGGCTTCTCGGGGGCTGAGATCGAGCAGGCGGTTGTCGCCGGCATGTACGACGCTTTCGACCGCGAAGAGGAACTCGCTACGGAGGACATCCTGCGTGCCTGCGAGGAGAGCATCCCCCTGTCGGCGACGGCGAGCGGCCGGATTGCCGGCTTGCGCGCGTGGGCGCGGCTGCGGGCTCGCAGGGCATCCAGCGGCGATCCTGTCGAGCTGCCCCAGCTACCCGATGAACTCACCGACCTGATCCGCCTCGCGGGCATGTGGGACGAGGACGAGGGCATGCTTGACGATGGAGGGGCTACGTCGGACCGTGGGCCGAGCGACGAGCCGCCCCATGAGTAATCGGAGGTCCGGATGACCTCGGGGAATGGCGGGGACCGGTGGGAGTTCGTCGAGTTCGAGGACTCGCCGGACCGAGATCCTCGGTTACCGCAACCAGAGATGGAGGGTCTCGTGCCCGGCGCTCCTCGCGCCGCGCACGATCTGACGCACGTCCATGCTGGCGCGCATCTACGGGTCGTCGAGGTGGTAGGAGGCCAAGGGACGGGGCCTGGCGAGTTCGGTCGCCCGGTCGGGCTACATGTCGATCTCCGCGGCAACCTCTATGTGGCCGACGCTGACCAGCGCTCGGTTCGACGCATCACGCCGGAGGGCGAGGTCTGGACGTGCGCCTGCTCCAGTGCGGACTCCCGAGTCGATGTGGAGCAGCCTTGGGATGTGGCGGTCGACCGAGACGGGATGATGTACGTCCTCGATCGAGGCGGCCGCGTGCAGAAGATGGACGCTGACGGAGGGTACCAGCACACGTTCGGAATGCCAGGCAGCCACCTCGGCCAACTCCGCTATCCCCAGGGCCTGGCCTTGGACTCCAGGCGAAACGTGTACGTCGCCGATACCTGGAACCATCGCGTGAGTGTCTTCCACCCCCGAGGCCGGCTCCAGTCCGTGTGGCGTGGGGCGGAGGTAGGCGGCTTCGAGCGCCCGGGAGGGGTAGCCGTAACACGGCATGACGAGGTCATCGTCTGCGACACCCTCAACCATCGGCTCGTTGTCCACAATGTCCTCGGCGCCGTTCTGGAAGTGATAGAGGGCTACCGGAGTGGGGCGTGGAGGTTCCGGCTGCCGGTCAGCGTGGACGAGGATCCCTTTGGCAACCTATGGATCATCGAGGGGCAAGGCGGCAAGCTGAGCAAGGTGGATCGAAACGGCCAACTGCTGACCTCATTCGGCCCCGACCTGGGAGGCAACCTCGGCACTCTGGAGAGCCCCAGCTCCGTAGGGGTCTGCCTGGACGGCGACCTCTACGTGTCCGACCAGGGGGCGAGGCGGATACTGAAGCTCGGCTATCGGGACTAAGGGCCTCGAGCGTTACTCCATGCCCTTGGCTAGCGGGCCGTACCCCCTCGCCTCGATAGGCAGGATGTCGAGGATCTCCTCGCCGCGAACCATGACGAGCTCATCATGCAGATCGACGGCGGGGCAGACGTGGTAAGGCACAACCCTCAGGCGATCCCCCAGGCGTGGGAGCTCCTCGTCCTCGTGCCAGTCGATGATCCCATGCTCCTCGCTCGCGGCGCGGAACTTCGCGCGGGGATGTTCGAGGATGTATCCCACCGACTCGCGCGCCACTCCGTCCGAGCCCAGGGCCTTGCGCCCCGCGTCCACAACGACCCGCCGCCCGCACGGTTGGCTGATGACGGTGGTCAGCACGGACGCGGCACAGTCCTCAGGCCGTGCCGCGGCGAGGAGAATGGCGGTAAGATCGTTGAAGATGTATGTGCCGGGTCGCATCTCCGTGATCCCCTCATACCGGGGCGTGACGAAACGAGCGGGAGTGCTGCCCACACTGACTGAATGGACCTCCATGTTCTCTGCACGAATAGCGTTCGCCGCCACTTCCATGGCCGCCGCCACACGCTTCGCCACAGAATCGACGCCGCCTGGGCCAGTCACGCTGTAGACGTGCCCCTCATGGGTGAAGATGCCGTCTAGATCGAGGTGAGGCGCCGCTCTGATGTGGCGCGCGAGCGGAGCCGCCTCCTCGGGCGCCACACCGCAGCGGTTCTGCCCGGAATCGATCTCGATACGAGCCTCCATGTGGGCTCCGTACGCCGTCGCCGCCCGCGACAGGGCCTCGACTCCCTCCACGCTGTCCACGCCGACAATCATGCGGGTACCCCGGGAGGCGAGGGCCGCAAGGCGCTTGAGCGCCACGTGATCCAGCATCGACCGCGCCACGAAGAGGTCGTTCGTAACTGCCGCGAACACCTCGGCCTCCCACGCCGTCGCCACTGTGAGCCCCACGGCTCCCAGTTCGAGCTGTCGCCTGCCGAGTGCCGGGCATTTGTGGGTCTTCGTGTGGGGCCTCACCTGCCGGTCGATCTCGCGTGCGAAGTCAGCGAGTTCCGTCAGATTATGTTCCATCACGTCGACATCGACGAGCATGGCAGGGGTGGGGAGGTCGTGTAGGCTCGGCAAGGGCGATCCCTCTCTCTGACCGGAGCGCGGAAATGGAAGCTCCCCCTCCGCTCGGCTGCTGAGAGGCGGAGGGGGAGCGGAAAGAGGCGAGAGGCCTAGATCTCCACCTTCACTTCCTTGCCCTGTTCGGAGCTCTTGTAGAGCGCGTCGAGGATGCTGAGGACGTTCAGCGACTGCTCGGCGGGGACAGGTGACGGCCGTCCCTTGGCGACGCACTCCGCGAAATCCATGCACTCCTTAGCGTGGGGCTCGCCTCCCTCGGCCACCTGCAGCTGGGTGTTCATCTGCTGCTTCGTCTTGTTGCTGGTGGAGCAGATCTCATTGCTCGGCCAGTGGGCGCCTGCCTTGTCGCCATAGAGCCACATTTGCATGTCCTCGCCCGGCGTCTTGTGGTGAAGCATCCAGCTTACTTCGAGCATCATCGTGGCGCCGTTGTCGAACCGCACGAAACCGGCGGCGAACTCCTCGACGTCGACGCTCTGCGGGATCGCGCCGCCCCAGATGCTGAAGGAGCCCTTCTGGTGCATGAGCCGGTCCTGGGTAATGCCGGAGACGGTCACGGGCTTGGGATGCCCCATGAGCCACAGAGCGAGGTCTAGGATGTGGACGCCGATGTCGATGCAGGCCCCACCACCAGATTCGCCGCGGTCGATAAAGGTCGGTCGTAGAGGCACGGCGGCTCGGCGCAGCATCCACAGACGCGCGTGGTAGATGTCGCCGAGGAGGCCCTGATCGATCTCTCGCTTCAGGGCTATTGAGGAGCCCTGATAGTGGAAGTGCTGGGCTGTCATGAGCAGTTTGCCGCTCTTGTCGCGTGCGGCGATCATCTTCTTGATCTCTGCAGGCGTGGGCGCCAGTGGCTTCTCGCAGAGGACGTTCTTGCCCGCCTCTAGGGCCGCGATGGCATAGGGCGCGTGGTAGGCGTTGGGGGTGCAGATGTCGATGATGTCGATGTCGTCTTGGCGGATGAGTTCCCAGGAGTCCTCATAGAGGCGATCGATGCCGCGCTGTTGGCCCACCCTAGCTAGGGTCTCGGGGTTGATGTCGCCGAGGGCGACGACTTCTGCGAACGGGCTCGCGTCCCAGCCGGGGAAGTGGGCGCCAGCGATGCCGCCGACGCCGATCAGGCCTACTCTGAGCTTCTTAGCCATGCTTGCATGTCTCCTTAGACTGCTGTGTGACGATCACAGAGGGATTCACCCGATCAGCGGCGAGCCACCTTCACCGATGACGCCAGGACGTACTAAGGGAACAACCGAAGCTGGCCGCCACTCTCGAGCTCGTCCTCGGGAGATTGGGGGTCGTACACCCGTGCCGCCTCGATCAGCGCAGCAATGTCGAGCGGGTCCTCGATCACCGGCACGCCCGCCTGCACCTGCTCACGGCCGCTCTCCGTAGCAGCGGCTATCGGCCCCAGGAAGAGCGGTCGCCCTTGTCGCCGCGCATCACGTACCGTGCTGATCGTTCCCTGACTCTCACCCAGGGCTACCGCGACAACGGCGCGCGCCAAGCCGGCTACAATGCGGTTGCGGGCCATGAGGTTCGCCGTTGTAGCGTGCGTCTGAGGCATCAGTTCGCTGAGCAGGAGACCTTCGCGGGCAACATCCTCGCAGAGTTCCACCTGTTGCCTCACGGCACTCAGGCCACAACCGAGGACGCCAACCGGGACGCCACCGGCCTCCAGGCACCCCACATGAGCCGCCGCGTCGACGCCGGCCGCCAGGCCACTGACCACGGAGAGCCCCGCCTGGGCAACGGAGGCGCCCAGGGCCTGCGCGAACTCGAGCGCCTCTTCGTAGGCGCTACGCGCGCCTACGATCGCCACTCCCCTGTGGTTGGCGCACTCGGGGTCGCCCCGCGCGAAGAGCACCGGCGGGGGGGACGCGATGGTCAGCAGCAGTGGTGGATAGGCTTCGGCGTCCATGGGGATCAGCCGTATGCCATCCATGTCGAGGTCATCGAGCATGTTCTCGATTTGCTCGATCCGGCCAAGCCGCTTTCGGAGTTGAGCCACCTGGCTCTCCGAGAGCATGTTCTTGCCCATCAACCCCTCGTCGGGCTGCGCCAGGGCCTCCTCAAGAGTGCCGTAGGCACGCAAGAGAGTCCTGATGCGCGCTGGGCCAACGCCACTGATGGTCGCAATGGCGAACCACTCAGCCCTGGACGCCACGTTGGGGCTCCTACTCTAGGCCGACTGCCGGAACTCACTGGTTAGGGGAACAAGGCTACCCTCGAGGAACACCAGCCAGCGCTTCTCGATCTCGCCAACGGTCCTCCCATAGGTCTCGAACAGGGCCAGTTCGATGGGCATGGCGTCAGCATGCCGCAGGAGAGTCAAGAAGCTGCGCCAGCCATAGCGGTGGATCAGGAAGCCCACGAGGCTCTGCCCCAGGGCCAGCGTCGTGCCCGCTCTGAGCGAGGGGGCGAGTCGGCGCAGCAGGGCCTCGATGTCGATGCCACGTGGCGCCTCGTGGTGGGCAGCCTCGTGGAGGCATCGGTTGCGGTCGGGCCCTTCGGCATGCAGGGCACAGCACAGCAGGTAGCCGCGCAGACCGAGCCGCAGGAAAGCGGGGACTCGTCCATTGAGGGTGGCCGCAGCGTTGGCGGCTACCCCGGCCGCGATAGCGCGCAGCACCGCTTCCCCGTCCCTCAGGTGCGCAGCGGGGACGGCGCACACCGCTGGACCGACGATGCCGACCCCGATGCAGCGAGCGCGGCTGAGCCGCTCCGCGTCCCGTCGGTGAGCGAGTACCCAGACTTCGCACCCACCGCATTCGGCCCCGGGTGCGGTGGCCCACAGGCGGCCCTTGACCAAGTCGACCAGGCGGAACAGCTCCCACCCCTCATCCTCGCTGAGGCGCCGAGCCGACCGAATCACCGTGGGACCGAGTTGGAGTGGCCGCAGGCGCGCGCTCATCAGCACCAGAGGGAGGCTGTGGGCGAGCAGCCATACGGCCACAGCGACGAGTGGCAGAGCGATCACAAGCGCCCAGGGGCCCAAGAGGTCGCCCAGGGCTCCCGCAGCCAGGAGCAGTGCGGCTCCCACGAAGCTCATTGTGACCGCGATCGCCACTTCGTCCTCCAGCCGTCTAGCCTTCTGTCTTCAGCAGATACTCCGCGATCGCGCCGTTGTAACGTGCCATCGTCTCGAAGACCTTGCGCGCCAGACGACGCCGCGTTGCGAGGGTAGTCTGGCCCGAATCGCGCAGTTCCGCGAGGACTGTGTCGTAGTCGGCGGGGTCCACTACCACCGTCACGGCCCAGAAGTTCTTCGCGGCGGCACGGATCATCGTTGGGCCACCGATGTCGATGTTCTCCACGGCGTCGGCCTCAGTGACGCCCTCGCGCGCCACGGTGCGCTCGAAGGGGTAGAGGTTCACGACGACGAGGTCGATGGGCTCAATGCCGTGTTCCGCGATCTGGGCCATGTGATCCGGGTTGTCACGTACGGCAAGAAGCCCCGCGTGCACAACCGGGTGTAGCGTCTTGACCCGACCATCCATCAACTCGGGGAAGCCGGTCAGGGCCGACACGTCGGTCACGTCGAGCCCCCCCTCGCGAAGCGCCTTCGCGGTGCCCCCCGTTGATACGATGCGGAAGCCCAGTGCCGCTACGGCCGCGGCGAACTCCACGACCCCCGTCTTGTTCGACACGCTGATGAGCGCGATTCGTTGGTGCTGAGCCACTGCAGATTCCCTCCTAGCGCCCGCGGCTTAGGCCGCTGGATGCTCGAACATCACGTACAGCTTCTCGCCCACCGGACCGAGCCCCGCCTTGATGCCCAGCCTCCATGACGCCTCATCGACCCCGGTCCACGCCGGCCTGCATCGAGCCGCCACAATGCGCTCGATGCATGGGATACATGCCGCTAGCGCATGACCTTGGCCGCGATGCTCAGGCCGGGTATAGGCGGCTACCTCGCAGACGTCGCCGGCCCGCGCGTAGACGACGCAGATGGACACGATCTCCCCGTCAACCACACTCGCCACACCGGTGATGGCCGAGGAGAGGAACTCGTTGAGTGAATGGTAGCACTCTAGGAAGCCTCGGCCCTCCGCGGAAAGCCGACTCAAGGCGTCCTCGTGTCGGGGGGCCAACACCTCGCGCACTCCCGCTGGTTCGGGCCGGAGCCCCGGCCGAGCGCGGCTGCTCGAAAGAACGCGCATTGACAGCACCCGTGGGTTGCGACGCGTGGACACAACCATCGGCTCCAGCTCCGGTGCCACCATGAACCCAATCCCCGCCTCGACCTCGAGCAGGTACTGGCGCAGGGCGGGCGAACCGGCTCGCCCGTGCACGGCGAGGGTCACCTTGGGCGCTGTCGGCTCGATGAGCACGGCAGGTGGAGTCTCATCGGCACAGAGCGCCACGCGGCAACGGTCGCTCCCGAGCATGAAGAGCTCGGGAACAGTGCAGAGAACGCCCCGCCTGTGGAGCACGTCGACGACGATGCGCATCTCGTCATCCCGTGCCATGCGGAAGCGCGGAGGGCACCCGTCACCCGCGACCCCAAACATAGATTCCCTTTCCAGTCCTACTGGCAATTGATTCATACCGGGGGCACAATCTCCTCCGAACCTAGGGCACCCTGAGGGCGCTGGATCAACCGGACGGAGGCCCCACGTTGAACGTGGATGATGCGGTTCAGACCTTCCTCGACGCCCTTGCGGCCGAGGGGAGGGCGGCACGCAACACCCTCGCCGCGTACGGGCATGATCTCGCGCTGCTTGCCGAGTTCCTGGAGGAGCGGGGCGTCCGCGACATCCGCGAGGTTCGGCGCGAGCACATCACCTTCTTCGCGTCATGGCTCACCGGCCGAGGCGCGGCCGCCACCACCCTCGCTCGGCGCATGGCTGCCGTCCGGCGGTTGTTCCGACACCTTGTGGTCGAGGGCGTCCTTGAGGGCGATCCCACCGAGCGCGTACCTCTGCCGAGGCGTCCGCAGGCTCTGCCAAAGGCCCTCACCCTGGACGAAGTGAAGGCTCTGCTGGCGGCCCCGGGGGAGGCGAACGACCTCGGCCTCAGGGACACGGCGCTGCTCACGATGATGTACTCGACGGGGCTGCGTGTGTCGGAGCTGTGCGGGTTGGATGTCGGCGACGTGGATACCCAGTCGGGCTTCGTGCGCTGTCTGGGAAAGGGTTCGAAGGAGCGTATGGTGCCCATCGGCCGCGTAGCCTTGGAGCGCTGCTCCAGGTGGCTCCTCGGTGCTCGGGAGTCTCTCCTGAGGGATCGGCGACAGCCTGCCCTATTCGTCTCCCGGCGCGGCGGCAGGCTCTCGCGGAGCGGCGTGTTCCGGATCGTGCAGAGAGCGGCCATGGCGGCGGGCCTGGACTGCCGCAGGCTCAGCCCTCACACCCTCCGGCATAGCTTCGCGACCCACCTGCTCGAGGGCGGGGCGGGACTGCGGGACATCCAGGAGATGCTCGGCCACTCCAGCATCGCGACGACAGAACTCTATGCCCACGTCACCACGAGCTTCTTGCGGGAGCAGCACGGCATGTTCCATCCTAGAGCCAGGGATAAGCAGCAGGACGCGGGGCGCTAGCCTCTACCGTCGGCCCGCTCCTCTTTCCGCGCCAGGCGAGCCACATCGGCCTCCAAGTCGCGCATCCGCTGTTCGAGATAGGCCACCCGCTTGCGCAGGGCAAGGGTCTCATAGGCGGAGCGAAGGGCGATGTTCACCGATACCATCGCAACGCACCCCGCGCCCCAAAAGGCAAGGGCTGCCTTGAGGAGCCCCAGGTGGACGGGAGCGAACACGATGGCGACCACGCAGCCCACCGCTGCGGCGATGAGCAGCCAGTCGAGTCCATTGAGCTTGGCGACGGATGGTCGGTCTGCTGGCTGTGGGTCCACCACTTCGGCTCCTTTGCTGCGTTTGGCCACTCCGGCGAGCGCCAAAGGGATGACGCGCACTCGGTCCCTCAGTCTAACGCGCCGTAGGATCGGGACCAAGGACCGGGACCAAGGCGAGAGGCGAGCGCGCTGGAGGGGAAACCGAGGACCGGACATAGTCCTCTGCCCGTCGCACGAGTGAGCCTCGGGATGGCTGCTATCCTATCCGGCGGTGGTAGACGACCCACTCGACACATAGGATGACAAGGGCGACCACGGCCAGCCAACGCCAGAGCTCCTGCGTGCTCCTCACGTGGCCGGAGGCGCCCAGAGGTTGGCCCGCGACCAACTCCATCTCTCGGCGAGGCGTCACGTCTGACTCCTCGGGATCGTTGACATTGAACGCGATCCGCTCTGCGGGGTGTCCCTCCGCGGCAAACGTGTAGATCCCGCTCTTGCCCGTCTGATCGTAGGTGAGGGTGACGCCCCCTGAGACACTCGCCGGCCCAACCGTGGCCTGGTTCTCTTCCTCGGCGGCCCCACCACCGGGACGCACGGGGACCAACTCTGTTGAGCCGTCTGGACGGGTTACGGTTACCTCCTGAGTGCCCGCAGGGAATCGCAGGGTTACCGTCGTCCCGGTTGCGTAGGCCTGCGCCTCGCTGCCGGAGGGGTCGGTGGTGAGCCACTGGATGGCGTTGCGGACGAAGATCGGGAAGCCAACCCGAAGGGGGAAGCTGGATTCCTCCAGGTTGAAGCCGACGAACAGGACGCGCATCCGCTCCGTCTCCCCCGCTGCCATCAGCGGGCCCGCCGCAGTCGTGACTAGGCCCCTCGCCCAGGGTTCCAGATCCACCTGCATCATCGCTGCGAGTCCGACGTTGGCGAAGTCCACGTGCTGAAGCACAGGGTGCCTTCGGTCCCAGTCGAGGATGCTGGGATCACGGAACGGCTCGCCTCTGTCCGTGACAGGCCCCCCCTCAGGGGCGACCGCCACGAGCAGGACGTCGCCATCGGGGAGGGTAGGGGGCGCCCAGCGGTCGAAGATGGTCACGTCATACTCGAGGTGCTCGGGCTTGTCGGGGTCGTACTGGCTCGGCTCCAGGGCGTAGGCCTCGACCTTGGGGTCGGCCGCCAACGCCGCCTCCAGCCAGGGGTTGCCCTCCCCCACTACAAGCACTCGGTGTGACTGGCGCTCCTGGAAAAGGATCCGAGCTGTGTCGTCGGGTTCGAGGTCGTCATCCACGTCGAGGGTGGCCTCGATGATGCCGGAGGTGAGTTGTGCATCGTCCACGAGGTGCTGCACCTGCTGGCCTGGGGGGAGGGTGAGGGTCTCCACATTGATCAGGCGACCCTCCATGGAGATCTCAACCTGACAGCGCACCTGCTCGGGCCCGTAGTTCCGGGCGGCGATGAAGAGCTGGTGGCGAGCGTCCCGTCCGTAGGTCTCCCGGACGTTCATGCTCGTGATCGCCACGTTGTTGGCCCGCTCACCGAAGGGAATGAACCGAACCTCAATCCCCTGGGGCACGGTCATCTCAACGGGCTCGCCGGTTGCGCCATCGCTGAGGACGTAGACCACCGTGTTGGTCTTCTCCTTGGCGAGGCTTATCGACAGAGCGAGCGCCTCCCGCAGGTTTCCGCGGCAGTCGGCAGGGTTCGCGGCCCGAATAGCGTTACGGAGGGTGTTTGCGTCCCGCGTGAATCCGCTGAGCACGCGGGTGTGGCTGGATACCTCCACCACCATCATCTCATCGGAGGGTTCGAGCGCTCCCGCTATGCGGAGGGCTTCCGAGCGCGCGGCCTCGAAGCGCGAGGGCGCCACATCGGTGGCCTGCATGGAGAGGCTGGCATCGAGGACGAGGACGATACTCTGGCCCGATGGCTTCCGTGTCTGGTAGTAGGGGCGCGCGAAGGCGGTCGCAGCCAGGATGAGCACGAGAATCTGGAGCAGTAGGAGGATGCTGAAGCGCAGCTTCTGGAAGGGCTGGTTGGCCTGCATATCCTGAATGAACCTGGGCCATAGGAGGACGGAGGGCACGCGGACGGGGATCCGCTGCAGCTTCAGGAGGTACAGCAGAATAACAGGCGGGATCGTGAGGAGCGCTAGCAGACCCAGGGGATTGAGGAGATTCACCGCATCCACTCGCCTCTGAGATCGACCGCCAACCGCCCGCGAACAGTGACGTTGGTGGGCCCACCTGGGTTCGAACCAGGGACCGATCGGTTATGAGCCGACTGCTCTGACCGCTGAGCTATGGGCCCGCGCAGCTCGACGGGCCTCCCGAAGGAGCGCCCAGTCTAAAACCGTATGTTACCGCGAGGTCCCCGCACGCGCAACCAGACGGCTAGCGGCGTGCCAAGTGGCGGGTGTGATCCAGCGCCTCGGGGGGCGTGTTATACTTCCAGTCCTTGCGCGGATCCGCTTGTGGGAGGCACGACTTGGCGCACACAGCCACTCGGCGCGCTGCACGGCGCGAACCGGATTCCAAAGCCGGCGATCACATCGCCTGGCGGGGCCTCACCGTCGCCGTTCGGGTGCTTATCGCCATTGAGGTCATCCTACTCATCGTCGGCGTGGGAACCATTGCGGCAGCCTACGGAGCCTACCGATCCATCCTGCCCATCGTCCCCCGCGGGGCGGACATCGGGGACTACCAGCCAAGGGCGACGACGATCCTGTACGCGGCGAACGGTGAGGAGATCGCGCGGGTCTTCGATGAGGAAGACCGGATCCTCGTAGACCTCATGGACGTGCCCGAGGTGGTGCGGAACGCGACCATCGCGATCGAGGACAAGCGTTTCCATTCGCATCGCGGTTTCGACCCGATCCGGCTGGTGAAGGTCACGCACCTGGAAATGACCCAGGGTGGTCAGGAACAGGGCGGGTCGACCATCACCATGCAACTCGCGCGCGAGATCTACCTCTCGAAGCGCAAGTCCTTCGGCCGCAAGATCCAAGAGCTGGCCCTGGCGATCGAGATCGAGCGCCGCTTCTCGAAGGACCAGATTCTGGAGATGTATCTGAATCAGGTCTGCTACGGTGACCGCACCTACGGCATCAGAGCGGCCGCGGAGCGCTTCTACCACAAGGATCTGAAGGACCTGGACCTCCACGAGGTCGCCCTACTGGCCGCGCTCCCGAACAACCCCGAGGGCCGCTCGCCGTACAACCACCCTCAGGCGGCCAAGGAGCGCCGTGATCTGGTGCTCCGCGAGATGAGCAGCGAGGGCTATGTCACTCGCGACGAGGCCAACCGCGCCATGGAGATGCCCCTGGGGGTGAAGGAGCGCGCGCCCCGGGGCCTCCTCAGCTACCGGGCGCCATACTTCACACAGCACGCCATCCTCGAGCTTGTCGAGAAGTACGGGCATGACCGCGCGTACGGCGGCGGGTTGCGCGTGACGACCACCCTCGATCTGGACGTTCAGGCCAAGGCCCAAGAGATCGTTCGCAACGGCGTGGAGCGGGCGAGCGGACAGCGCGTGCGACAGGGCGCCGCCGTGGTGATGGAGCCCAACACGGGGCGCGTTTTGGCCATCGTCGGGGGCAAGGAGTGGAGCGAGCAGGATCAGTACAACCGCGCCACCCTGGCCGAGCGCCAACCCGGCTCCTCCATGAAGCCCTACGTCTGGGCAGCTGCCATGGAGATCCTAGGACTCGGTCCGTCCTCCGGCATATCCGGCGCGCCGGCCTCCTTCAACGTGGGTGGGGGGCTCTACTGGAGCCCCAACCCGGGCGGCAGCGGCGGCATGTACACCCTGGCGAGCGCCCTCGCGGCATCGGTGAACATCGTCTCCGCCCGTCTCGCGCTGTCCGTGGGGCCGGAGGCGGTCGTGCGAACGGCCAAGCGCCTCGGTATACGGTCTGACATTCGACCATTTCCGTCCATCGCCCTCGGCTCGGAGGGGGTGACAGTACTCGATCAGGCGACTGCATACTCCTGCTTTGCGAACGGTGGATATCGTGCTGCAGCCACTTGTCTTGCCAAGGTTACGGACCACAACGGCATCGTCATCGACGACTGCCACCCCAAGCTGGAGAGTGTTTTGGATCAGCGCATCGCTTACGACATGAACCAGATGATGCAGGGCGTCGTCCGAGGCGGGACAGGCCGCTCCGCCCAGGGGTTGCCCGCGCCGACCGGCGGCAAGACGGGAACGACGGACCGCTCGTGTGACGCCTGGTTCGTGGGTTTCACGCCCAAACTCACCTGCGCGGTCTGGGTGGGCAATGATGAGAATGACCCCATGTACGGCGTCTACGGAGGCAACGTCCCCTGCCCCATATGGAAGCAGATCATGACCATGGCCATCGAGGTCACGGGTAAGTCGGGAGGGGAGTTCCCCGGACCCGGACGCTCGCTGCCCAGGAAGCCCAGCCGATCCGTGGCCCTCGTCCAAGGGACGCCCGCCGCCGAGAAGCCATCCGAGAGCCCTGCGGGCGGCGGGGGCGGAGGGCGTGGGGCGCCCCAGAACCTCTTCTACTAGCGCTGGTATAGGACGCTACCCATGGCTGGCAGCACCATCGGCACCCTCTTCCGCGTCACCACCTACGGTGAATCCCACGGCTGCGCGGTAGGAGTCATCGTGGATGGCGCCACTCCTGGGGTGGCGCTCACGGAGGCGGTGGTTCAGCGTGAGCTGGATCGGCGCAAGCCGGGCCAGTCCTCCGTGACTACTCCCCGGGCCGAGCCCGACGTGGTCCACATCACATCAGGCGTCTTCGAAGGCGTCACTACGGGTACGCCCATACACATGACGCTCCACAACCGAGACGCCGATCCCAGCGCCTACCTTGCGATCAAGGACAAGTTCCGCCCCGGACACGCGGACTTCACCTACCTTCGCAAGTACGGTGTAAGAGACTGGCGGGGCAGTGGCCGTGCATCGGGACGCGAGACGGCGGGTCGCGTGGCGGCTGGCGCGGTGGCTAAGGCAATGTTGGCGCGTCGGGGCGTGACGGTCACGGCGTACACCCTGCGCGCCGCCGGCATCCAGGCCAAAGCCATAGACCTCGACGCCATCGAGAGGAACCCCATGCGCGCGCCCGACATGGCGGCCGCTCATGAGATGATAGCGCGCATCGAGGCGGCGCAGCGAGCGGGTGACAGCTACGGAGGCGTCGTCGAGTGCCGCATCCGGGGCCTTGAAGCAGGCTTGGGGGAGCCGGTGTTCGACCGCCTGGATGCGGACCTGGCCAAGGCGATTCTCTCCATCGGGGCGACCAAGGGCATCGAGTTCGGAGATGGCTTCGCCGCCGCGGACATGCGAGGCTCGGAACACAACGACTCCATGAATGCCTCGGGGTTCGCCTCGAACCACGCCGGAGGCATACTCGGCGGCATCTCGACAGGGGCAGAGATCGTCTTCCGTGTGGCCGTGAAGCCCCCCTCATCCATCAGCGTGCCGCAGGCAACCGTTGATGTGGAGGGACGTGAGACGGAGATCAAGACCGAAGGACGGCACGATCCCTGCATCTGTCCTCGCATCGTGCCGGTAGTAGAGGCCATGGCCGCCATGGTTCTGGAGGATCACGCCAAGCGCCAAGCGGCGCTCCACGCCTGAGTGGCGCCACGGGGGCGGGTGGAGGGATGGTCTCCCGCGCGAGGAAGACTCCAGCCGGTGATGCCGGGCATGTCTGAAGCCATCTTCGAGGCGCAAGCCATCTACGATCCCGCTCTCGGGCCCTCCCACGCCCACGCGTCCACTATCTGTCAACTGCCCAGCGGCCGACTCATGGCCGCCTGGTACGCGGGAGGAGAGGAAGGGCACAAAGACGTCGCCGTCTACGCCGCCTACCGCCGGATGGATGGCCGGTGGGGGCCGCCCCTGGTCATGGAGAAGAGCCCTGGCTACTCGGAGGGCAACCCCGTTCTCTATCCCCACAGTGACGGCCGGGTGACGCTCATCTGGGTGACCATGTACGGCGACGGCTGGACGACGTGCCGGATCAAGCTCAGGACCTCCGATGGGCGAGAAGGCGCGCGGCTATGGGGCCCGGAGAGGCTGTACGACCAAGAGTTCGGCTACATGACGCGTCACAAGCTCCTCGCCATGAGCAACGGCGAACTGCTCCTTCCCCTCTATGATGAGCGCGAATGGGCTTCCTTCTTTGCATGGTCGCGGGATGATGGACTGACCTGGGAGAGGGGGGATCTGCTTCGCTCCGATCCGGGCAACATCCAACCTACCGTCGTTGAACTCCAGCCGGGACGCCTTGTAAGCCTCTTTCGCACCCGGGACAAGGCCGGTCGCCTGTGGCGGTCCGAGTCCACTGACTACGGCCGCACCTGGGCCCCGCTGGAGGCCACAGACGTGCCGAACCCCAACTCAGGTGCAGATATGGTGCGCCTAGCGTCTGGGGCGATCGCTTTGGTCAACAACCACGCCTCCCGTGCACGCACGCCTCTGTCTCTGTACCTTTCAGATGATGGCGCGCGGACCTTCCCGGTCAGGAGGGATCTGGAGACAGCGCCAGGGGAGTACTCCTATCCCGCCATCGTGGAGGATCGGAGCGGGCTTATGCAGATCACCTACACCCACCGGCGTGAGACCATCATGCATGTGGCCACCAACGAGACCTGGCTGCGCTCGTAGGCAAGTTGGCCGAAGGCGCACGGCGGGCACATGGGGAAATGAGTGTGTGTCCGCGAGCCGACACCGAGAGGAACCATTCCATGCCGACACCGCCCCTCCCGCCCTACCTCGGCGCCGCCTACTACCCCGAGGCGTGGCCAGAGGAGACCATCGAGCAGGACATCCAGCGCGCCAAGGAACTGGGCATCAACTGCTTCCGCGTCGCCGAGTTCGCCTGGTCTCGGATGGAGCGGCGCGAGGGCCAGTACGATTTCGGCTGGCTCCACCGTGTGTGCGACCGGCTTCTGGAGGCCGGAATCGCGGTGATGATGTGCACCCCAACGCCCACTCCGCCCGCGTGGCTCACCCGCAAGTACCCCGAAGTGCTCGCTTGCTCCGCCGATGGACGACCCTACGGTCACGGTGGACGGCGACATGGTTGCCCGACCTCGCCCAAGTTCCGGGAGCTCTGTCGCGGCATCGCGGGGAAGATGGCCGAGGAGTTCGCCAAGGATCCGGCCGTGGTTTCGTGGCAGATCGATAACGAGTACGGCTGCCACCTCAGCCAGTGCTTCTGCACGAACTGCCTCGAGGGCTGGCGTGAGTGGCTGCGGCGACGCTACGGAACCCTCGATGCCCTCAATGAGGCTTGGGGCACGGAGCTCTGGAGCCAGTACTACACGGATTGGGAGGAGATCCCTCAGCCGGTCCAGGCCGGCGCGGGGCACCATCCGAGCCTGGTTCACCACTACCGCTGGTTCATGAGCGACATGTATGCCGAGCAGTGCCGCGAGCAGTACGAGGTCCTGAAGGCGGCCGGCGCCGTCAATGTGACCACCGATGGCATGCCGAACCCGTGGCACCGCCTCGATTACGAGGAGATGTACCGCGACCTGGATCTCGTGGCGAACAACTGCTACTTCCCCCCGAGCGAATACGCGGGAATGATCGCTGAATGCGACTGGATGCGGCCGGTGAAGGGCACCCCCTACTACTTCACCGAAAGCGCCGTGGGATACACCGGGGGAGGCTCAGTTGGGTCACTCTACCTGGCCAACCCTGGCTCGATCCGCGCCCGCGGCTGGTTCATGATGGCTCTCGGCGGCGAAGCGGTCATGTACTGGTTGTGGCGCGGCCATTGGAGCGGCCAGGAGATGAACCATGGCTGCCTCATCCATCAGTGGGGGGAGCCCACTCCGGGGTCCGAGGAGGTCGCTCAGCTCGGATCGGAGCTGGAGGCCGCCTCGGAGTTCATGCGGGCGACGCGCGTGCCTCAGTCGCCGGTGGGAATCCACTTTCATACCCCCTCGGGCTGGATGTTGGACTATGAGACCCAGGTGCCGGGCTTCCACTACGACACCTACTGGAACCGCTACTTCCACAAGCCCCTCGTTGAGATGAACGTGATGCGCGATGCCCTCTTCGCGGGTCACAGCGTGGCCGGCCATCAGCTGCTGTTCACGCCCTTCATGGCCTGGTTGCCGGATGAGACCCTATCCGCGGTGCTCGACGCGGTGGCCCAGGGGATGACCTGGGTCGTTGGGCCGCTTACCTCGATCCGTTCGGAGCACGGCACCGTGTACCGCGACTGCGCGCTGGGCGCCCTCGAACGCGCGCTTCCCTTCCGCGTGGCGCGACGCTTCCCCGCGTCCGGCGTGGATCCGCGCATCATCTGGGCGGATACCTGCACACAGGGCACGGCGGGCGTCTGGTGCGATGTGTTGGAGCCGCAAGGCCCGAAGGTGAAGCCTCTTGCAGTCTATGAGTCGGGCCCGGGCGCCGGTGAGATCGGAGCGGTCGAGATCAGCCACGGCCAGGGGACCATCAAGGTGTTGGGATTCCTTCCCAGTGATCCGAACGACCACTGGCTCCACACGGTGCTCTGGGCAGCGGGCGTGCGACCAGTGTGCGCAACGACGCCGGGGATCTGTGTGGTGCCCCGGGTAGGAGAGGCGACCCACGGATGGATCGCCTTCGACTGGAAGGGCGAGGGCGGTCACGCCGTTCTCCCCGAGGGCGGGGTCGACCTATTGACGGGCGATCCAGTCCCAGGAGTACTGAGCATGGAGCGCTACGGCGTGGCCGTGGTGGAGTGCCCACAGTAACATCCTATGAACCCACGATCGGAGGGTCCCTATGCGACTCGTAGCTGAACGCTCGACCGCGCCGCGACAGAATGTCCTCAGCGCCGCGCCTGGAACCAAGCAGCGACGGCTCCTCTGCACGGTCGGAGAACCTCATACCCCGGGTATCTGCGAGTGGAGCGAGGAGGGGGCGGGCTGGAAGCCCGTCGTCGAGGAGGGGAACGACCCGACCGTAACCTCCATGGGCGTGGTCTACGTGCGCGAGGAGGATAACGGGTCGTCCCTGTGGCTTGCGGGCAATGTGGCGAGGCGGATCACCGAGGCGGGTTGGTCGGACCGCCATGCCGCGGGCAGGCCGGGAGCCCGAGAGGTCCTCTTCTGCTCAGACCGCGATGGCGGCGCCGACATCTACATTGTGGACCCCGGACAGCCACCCCTGCGGCTGACCGAGGGCGCCAGCCGGTGCATCACTCCCGCGTGGTCCCCTGATGGATCGCGGATCGCCTTCGCCTCTGACCGTGACGGCCTCTATGAGATCTACACCATGGCGCCGGACGGAACGGATGTGCGGAAGGTAGCTTCCGCCTACGGCCACTCACCCGCATGGTCGCCCGACGGTGCGACTCTGGCATACGCTGGCAGCATCGTTGCCCAGAGCGCGCGCTCGCCGAAGCCCACCAGCGTGTGCTTGGTTCCAGCGGATGGCGGCGAGCCGCAGATGATCCTCGGCGCGAGCATGGGGAGCAGCCCGGCGTGGTGGGACCCGGACGGCGCGACGCTCGCCTTCGTTCGCAACGGCTGGCTGTTCGAGTGCGATGTGGCCTCAGGCGAGGTCCGGCAACTCGCCTGACGTTCAACTCCGCTTGGCCCATTACGAAGGAGGCCCCATGCCGCCCTCTGTGACGCGTCGGCAGTTCCTTGTCAGTACCACGGCTATGGGCGTCGCCCTGTCCACCTCAGGCGTCGCCCGATCCCAGGAAGTGGGCGAACCCTTGACCATCGTGGCCGACGGAAGCTCCGACTATGTCATTGTACGGCCGCTGGCGTCCTCTCCCTCGCAGGTATACGCGGCGGAGGAGCTCCAGCGGTTCGTCCGCGCGATGACGGGCGTCGAGCTGCTCATCGCGACGGATGACGGTCCGCTGCCGCCCAAAGCCATCCTGCTGGGAGCGACTCGGCACACGGCCGGCGTGCTGGGCGGATCGCCGGACGCGAGCGCCCTGGGTGATGACGGGTTCCATCTGCGCACCGCGGGCGAGTACTTGTGCATTATCGCGGGACCCGTGCGAGGCGCCCTGTACGGCGTCTACGAGCTTCTGGAGCGCTACTGGGGCTGCCGCTGGTACGCATCCTTCCACAGCGTCATCCCTTTGCACACCTCCCTCAGTCTGCCGGACATCGACGACGCCCAGGCGCCTGCCTTCGCGATGCGCGAGCCCTACTGGTGGGAGATGCGCGACGGCGACTACGCGGCGCGCAGCCGTGCGAACGGGACGGGCATGCAGCTGGAGGAGCGGCACGGAGGGAAGATTCGCTTCGGTGGCGGCCTCTTCGTGCACACCTTCTACCGCCTCGTACCGCCCGACGAGTTCTTCGCTGACCATCCCGAGTACTATAGCCTGATCGATGGAGAGCGCCAGATCGGCTACTCGCAGCTCTGTCTCACTAACCCCGATGTGCTCCGCATCGTTACCGAACGCGTGCTCGCCGCTATCCGGAGCGACCCCACCGCGAGGCTCTTCAGCGTGAGCCAGAACGACTGGGACGGCCACTGCCAGTGCGACGCGTGCATGGAGATCGAGGAACGCGAGGAGTCCCCGGCGGGTCCGCTCATCCACTTCGTGAATCAGGTCGCCGAGGCCGTCGAGGCGGAGTTCCCCGATGTGTGGATCGAGACCCTCGCCTACCAGTACACGAGGAAGCCTCCGAAGACGATCAGGCCACGGCACAATGTGGTGCCTCGGCTCTGCACCATCGAGTGCGACTTCTCACTGCCCCTGGATGAGAGCTCGTATCCCCAGAACGTACGGTTCGTGGAAGACATCCGCGGCTGGTCGGCGATCACGGACAAGCTCTACGTCTGGGACTACACGACCAACTTCCACAACTACGTCGGGCCACACCCGAACTTCCCGGCGATCCCTGGCAACATTCGGTTCTTCCGAGACAATCGCGTTGTGGGGCTCTTCGAGCAGGGCGCCAATGAGGGACCCCACGCGGAGTTTGGGGAATTGCGGTCCTGGCTCATCGCCAAGCTCCTCTGGAACCCGGACCAGCCCGTGGAGCCGCTGCTCGACGACTTCTTCGCTGGCTACTACGGCGCCGCGGCGGGACCGATCCGCCAGTACTTCGACGAACTCCAGACCTTGGCGCTCGATCCGGAGATCACTGTCCGTATCTTCGATGCTTTGCGCGGTCGCTGGCTGACGCGGGAGTTCGTGGAGAGGGCCGAGGCGCTTTGGACGGAGGCGGAACGCCTGGCTGCTGATGATCCTGACCTGCTCCGCCGGGTGCGCATGTCGGGGATCACGACCCTGTGGGCCCGTGTGAAGCTGATGGGCGCTCCCGAGCGGGTCCACGTCATCGACGGCGGACGTCTGGTGTATCGCGAAGTCGACCCCGTCTATGCCGCTGCGGCGCGGGAGCTCCTTGCGCGAGTCGAGGAAGGCGATGTCAGGGTCCGCGAGTACACCGGGTACCATCAACAGGAGATCATCGACCTCACCGGTCACGCCTACGGGTTCGAGTTGGTGCGTGTCACGTCGAACCAAACTGAGGCAGCGGCAGCGCCGGGCTGCGGCGGGGGAGCGGTGCTCTGGACTGTCGATGGAGGCCCGAACCTACTCGCTCCGCAACTGGGCGGCGTGCAGGTGGTAAGTCGGCACGACGCTCTGGAGCGGCCGGACTACACCGAGTTCGAGCTTGTGGAGGCCGCGGAGGATAGCGCCACTCTGAAGGCCGTCGCGCCTCGTGCGGTCTGGGGGCCGCAGCTACGCGAGCGATTGGATGTGCAGCGAGTCCTGGCCGTAGACGCCGATGGGCTAACCTTGACCGACACCTACACACTCGCCGCGGAGAGCCAGGATGTAACGCCGGCGGTGCGTGTCGGGCTTGCCCTGGCCGGTCCCGTGCAAGTGCGGGCTGGCGCGTTCGAGGCGTCCTTGGCGTCGAGCGCGGATGGAGCCGTCACGACCTTGGACCTACCTGACGCGGTGCTCGATGCCGAAGCGATCGAGCTGCTGGCCGAGGATGGCCGCGTGCGGATCGATCTGCCACCCGGCCGCCGGGAGGCCATGTCCCTCGCCCTGAGCCCTGCCGAGGCGACTGTGCTGCTCACCGTCCGCTTGCCCGAGCAACGAGTGTCGCCAGAGGAGCCATTGACGATTGGGGTCAGGCTGTCGGTTCCGCGGTAGCCGCGTCTGCGGCGCGTACGGCGGCGAACAGTGCGGCGAGCTTGTCGGGGTCCTTGGCGCCGGGCTCCGCTTCCACACCGGAGGACACATCGACGGCGAAGGGGCGCAGGAGCCCGATCCGAGTCCCCACATTAGTGGGTGAGAGTCCACCCGCCAGAATGGGGTGCCGGGCTCGCGCCACAGCGGCTCTGGCAAGCTCCAGCGGCACCGTGCGCCCGGTGCCCCCGTGCCTGCCAGGGACGTGGGCATCGAGCAGATGGGCCGCAACCGGCCAAGCGTCGATCTCCTCGATAGACTCCGCGTCCGCCACGGCGATGGAGCGGATGACGGGCACCGAACCGAGTTCCCTCAGGATCGATGGTGGCTCCTCGCCACAGAGCTGCACAGCTCCCAGGCCCAGCGTGCGCACCAGGTCCAGGATGCGTGAGGCGGGGCTGTTCACGAAGACGCCCACGCGGCCGACGAAGGGCGGGACGGCTGCCGCGACAGCTACCGCGGCCTCCGGTGACAGATGCCGCGGGCTCTCCCCAGCGAAGATCAGCCCAATGGCGTGCGCGCCGAGCCGCGCCGCGAGCGCCGCATCCTCGGGACGGGTGACACCGCAGATCTTGACGCGGGTCATAGGGCCTCCCCCGCCCGCACGAACTCCCGCGCCACGGCCGCAACATCCGGCATACGCATGAACCGTTCGCCCACGAGTACGGCGTCGGCGCCCCAGGCGCGCACGGTGGCGAGATCCTCCACCTGACGGATGCCGCTCTCAGATACCAGGAGGTGGTCACCGTCACCGATCGCCTCCGCAACTCTTCGTGTCGTCTCGATGTCAACCGTGAAGCTCTTCAGGTCGCGGTTGTTGACCCCAAGGATACGGCAGCCATGGCCCAGAGCAATGCGGGCCTCCTCAACGGTGTGTGCCTCCACGAGCGTATCCAGGCCACGATCAATGGCCGCCTGTCTCAGGCGCGACAACTCGGGTGGCTCGAGAGCGGCCACGATGAGAAGCACCGCGTCAGCGCCGTAGGCGAGCGCCTCGTCGAGTTGGTACTCGTCGACGATGAAGTCCTTCCGCAGTAGCGGCACGCCCGATGCGAGCTTGGCCTGGCGCAGATACTCGAGCTTGCCACCGAAGAAGGGCTCATCAGTCAGGCATGAGATGGCCGCCACCCCGGCGTCGGCATAGGCCCGCGCGAGGGCGACGACGTCGAAGTCCTCACGGATCAGGCCCGCCGAGGGGGAGGCGCGCTTGAGCTCCGCGATGACCGAGAGCCCCGGGCGCGCCAGCGCCGCGCTAAAGGCGCCGCGCGCTTCTCCGCATGGGCGTGGCGGGAGCGCCGTCGCCGGCGCGGCGGCCTTGCGAGCAGCCAGGTCTAGTCGCGTACGCTCTAGAATCCGGTCAAGAGTCAACGGGCGCCTCCGAGGTCATTGCGGCGAGGGAGAGGAGCTTCTCCATGGCGGCCCCCGACTCCAGCGACTCCCGCGCGCGGGCCATTGCATCAGTGATGTCCTCGGCCAGGCCCGCCACCCAGATGGCCGCGGCGGCGTTGGCTAGAGCGATATCGGTCCGTGGTCCGGGTTGACCCTGCAGGACGGCCCGCAGCATACGAGCCGACTCCTCTGGCTCGCCGCCTCGGATGTCCTCGAGGCGGCAGCGAGGCACGCCGAAGACCTCCGGCTCCCATGATTCAACCGTGACGCAACCATCCCGCACGATGGCAACTGTGGTAGCGCTCACTGTGGAGATCTCGTCCAGGCCGCAATCCCCATGCACAACGAGGGCGAACTCGGACCCAACTCGGGCGAGGGCATGCGCCATCGTCGGTACGAGCTCCGGCGCGAAAACGCCCATGACCTGTCGCGGCGCACGCGCCGGATTCGTGAGGGGTCCGAGCACATTGAAGACGGTTCGGACTCCGATCTCTCTGCGCGGTCCGATGGCGTGCCTCATCGCGGGGTGAAGGATGGACGCGAAGAGGAAGCCAACCCCGATCTCGTCGAGGCAATGACCGACGACCTCCGGCGGGGCTTCGATGTCCACGCCCAGCGCTCTGAGCACATCCGCGCTGCCGCACCTGCTCGAGATGGCGCGGTTGCCGTGCTTGGCCACTCGGGCGCCGGCGCCGGCCGCGATGAAAGCGGCTGTCGTAGAGATGTTGAAGGTATCGAGGCAGTCCCCGCCTGTGCCGCACGTGTCGATCACCGCGCCTGCCGCACACGGTATGAAGAGGGCGCTATCCCGCATGACCTCGGCGAAGGCCGCGATCTCATCGCCCGTCTCGCCCTTCATGCGCATGGCGGCCAGGAACGCCCCGATCTGGGAGTCGGTGCACTCCCCACCCATGATCGCGGCCATGGCCGCCCGCGCCATATCCTGCGTGAGGTCTCGCCCTGCCATCAGTAGCGGTAACGCGTCGCGAACGGCATTCATGGCGCATCACTCCCGATCTTGCCTTCGACGAAGTTCCGCAGAAGCTCGCGGCCGTGCTCAGTCATGATCGACTCGGGATGGAACTGGACACCCTCCACCGGAGCGCGGCGATGGCGCACCCCCATGACCTCCCCCTGGTCGGCGGTCCGGGCGGAAACCACCAGGCAATCGGGGAGACTCTCCCGCTCGACGAGGAGCGAGTGGTATCGAACCGCAGTGAAGGGGGAGGGGAGGTCTGCGAACAGGCCGCGGCCGTCATGCTCGATGGGGGAAGTCTTGCCGTGCATCAACCGCTGGGCCCGCACCACCTTGCCACCCAGTTCGTGGCCGATGCACTGGTGGCCCAGGCAGACCCCGATCGTCGGGACGCCGCGCTCCTCGCCGAAGACGCGGATCACGTCGCACGAGATCCCCGCCTCGAGCGGCGTCCTGGGTCCTGGCGAGATGCAGATGCGGTCGGGTCCCAGGTCCTCGATCTCGTCGAGCGTGACCTGATCATTGCGCCGTACCACAACGTCCCGCGTCATCTCGCCCAGGTACTGCACCAGGTTGTAGGTGAAGCTGTCGTAGTTGTCGATGACCAGGATCAAGGCTCACCACCGCCCGTGCGATCGATGGCGGCGAACAGAGCGGCCGCCTTGTTCAGGGTCTCCTCATACTCGAGTGCCGGAACCGAGTCGGCGACGATCCCCGCCCCCGCCTGCACGTGAGCGACGCCACGGTCGATGACGATGGTCCGGATGGCGATGCCGGTATCCATGTTTCCCGAGAAGCCGAAGTAACCCACCGCGCCGGCGTAGACGCAGCGCCGCGTAGGCTCCAGCTCGTCGATGATCTCCATAGCCCGGACCTTGGGGGCGCCGGACACAGTGCCGGCGGGGAAGGTCGCCGCCAGAACGTCGTACTGGTCCATATCAGCCCGGACCGTGCCTCGGACGTTCGAGACGATGTGCATCACGTGGCTGTAGCGCTCTACCACCATCAGCTCATCGACACGGACGCTGCCGTACTCGCAGACTCGGCCGAGGTCGTTGCGTCCCAGGTCTACGAGCATGATGTGCTCGGCGCGTTCCTTCTGGTCGGCCAGGAGCTCCCGTTCGAGGGCCAGGTCCTCCTCCCGGGTCTTCCCTCGCCGCCGTGTGCCAGCGATGGGTCTCACGACGGCCTCTCCGTTATCGTAGGTGACCAGGATCTCGGGGGAGGAGCCGATCACGTAGAGGCCGCCGATGGCCAGGTAGAACATGTAGGGGGAGGGGTTCACGATGCGGAGGGCACGGTAGATCTCGAAGGGCGGGGCGCTCACTCGGCGCGAGAACCGTTGAGAGAGCACCACCTGGATGATGTCGCCCGCCGCGATGTAACCGAGACAGGCCTCGACCGCGGCCTCGAAGCCCTCTCGCGCGAAGTTGCTGGAGGTGCCCGGCCCCAACTCGCCGCGCACGCCTCGGCCGTGCCACGTGCGGGGCCCACGCGCCTTTACGGCGCTCTGGGAGGGTTGGAGCCTCTCTACCGTCTCATCGATGCGCGCCACTGCGCGGTCGTAGGCGGCTTCGGGGTCGCCATCGACATGGGCATTCACGAGCACCTTCATGGTGTGGGTGACGTGGTCGAAGATGACCAGCTCATCGGTCCCCATCAGGAGAACGTCGGGGAGCCCCAGGTCGTCGCTCGGCGCATCGGGGAGCCGCTCGAAGAAGCGCACGGTGTCATAGCCCACGTAGCCCACCGCGCCGCCCGTGAACCGAGGAAGGCCCTCTACGGCGACCGGATGGTAACCGCTCAGGAGTTCGCGCACGACATCGAGCGGCGACTCGCCCGGGTGGAGTTCTCGCTGGATCGAGCGCTCGCCGTGCTCGAGCCATACTCGGCTCCCCCGGGACCGTAGTATGAAGAAGGGGTTGTGGCCGATGAAGCTGTGCCGCCCAAGGTGCTCACCATCGGACACGCTCTCAAGCAGGAATGTGTTGCTCTCCGTTCCGAGCTTGCCGAGAACCGAGACGGGGGTCTCCAGATCGGCGAGAAGCTCCTCATAAACGGGGATCAGATTGCCCTCTTGGGCGAGGCGCAGGAACTCAGAGCGTTCGGGAACGGGCAAGTTGGGCCTCCATCCCTCAGAAACGAAAAGAGGCCGGGTGCTTGTCTAAGCTCCCGGCCTCTAACACCTATGCAATAGTCGCAGGGCGAAGCAGGCCTAGGTGGCCCACCACCAAAGCTTCACGCTATTGAACTGGCAGATACAACCGCCCATGACAAAACGGAGAATAGCGACGTGGGCTGGGGCTGTCAATGGGTGCGGAGGACCAACTGAGTCGGATGCGAACCTCCATACGGGCCGATACGTCTGCCAAGGGTCGTGACGAATCCGACCATAGGGAGCCAGTAGATGACCTATACGCTCAACGACATGACCCGTAGGGAGTTCCTGAGGACGGCTGGCTTGATCGTGGGTGGTGCGACGCTCGCAGGTGCGGCAGGGCCGCTGACGGCCCAGGCGCAGGCGCCTCGTGTCGGGATCGCTCGGAACACCGCCGTATGGGGGGATGGTGGCCTGGACCCCCATCTGCTTGGCCGACTCATTGATGAAGCTGTCATGTGGGCAGTCGGCGAGGACACGCCGGAGAAGGCGTGGGCCAAGTGTTTCTCGGCCGACGAGGTGGTTGGCCTCAAGCCGAACGGGATCGCGGGCTACGAGCTCTCGACGCTGCCGGAGACCATCTCACACTGCGTCGACCGCCTCGAGGCGGTGGGTATCCCGCGCGATCACGTGATCGTCTGGGAGCAGAACCCAGGCCACCTGGCGGCCTGCGGTGTGCCGCTCGATGACATTCCCTGGGGCGTCCGCGCGGTTCCGACGGACTCGAACCTGGGCGAGCCGGTGCGCAACGGTTCGTTCTCCGACCGGCTCTGCACCGTGCTTGACGAGTGTGACGCCTTCGTGAACCTGCCCATCCTGAAGGACCACTCGGTCTCCGGGGTCACTGCGGCCATGAAGAACCACTATGGCTCCATCGGCAACCCCGGCGCTCAGCATGCCGAGATACACCAGAAGATCGTCGATCTGAATGACCTCCCGCAGATCAAGGACAAGACGCGGCTCGTGATCTGCGACATGGTTCACACCGTCGTTGATGGCGGACCCTTTGGCGCCCCCCATTACTTCCCTGGCGCGATGCTCGCGACCACGGACTTCGTGGCATGCGACGCGGTCTGCTGGTACGTCATCGAGGAGGAGCGTTCGAGGCGAGGCATCCCCACCCTGAAGGACAGCGGACGCGAGCCGCTCCACATCGCCGGTGCGCAGGAGCGTGGCCTGGGGGTGGCTGACCTCGGGCGCATCAACGTCAACGTGATCGACTTGTAGACCCGGAGGGGACGGGCGATGGGCGATTCCATGCGCCTGCTCGCGGTTCCGCTATTGGCGCTCTCGCTGCTCGGCTCTGCATGCCCGGCTGAGGAGATCGTGGTCTTCGCCGACAGTCACTCCGCAGCAAGCGAGGGCGTGGTGGGTCGCGATCTCCAATGGGGTGGACTGGCCGTCTGCCACGGTCAGGGGGGCTTCCAGGCCTGGAGGTTCCACGCCACGCACGCGGGCCCGTACACCCTTCGCGCCTACTACGCCTCCCAGGACTCGCGAGCCGTCGAGGTCTTCATGAACGGAGCCCTGGTGAACGGTGCGGCTCTGGCCGAGCCTACGGGGAGCTACCTGCCCGAGAGCCTCACCTGGGTCGAGGTCGGCTCGGTAGACCTCGTTGCCGGTGAGAACGAGTTGCGGATCGCGACGGACGGGTACATGCCCCACCTGGCCGGCTGGGTGCTGTCGGACGACTCCGAGGCGTGGGATCCCCACGTCTTCGACGAGCGTTTCCCCGACCAGGCCGAGCTAGTGACCCGCCTAGTGGCGCCACTGAAGGATCGCATGGCCGCCAACCGCCTCTCCCTGCGCGCGCGCTTCGGCATCGATGAGATCCTCTTCATCAAGCGCTTCACATACGACGCTAACCATTACTACACCGAGTACATCAATGCGACCTGGAAGCCGGGCGGGGGGCTCTACGCCCTAAGTCTCGCCGATGGCTCAGTCCGATGCGTCGCGCCGGTTCTCGAGTCAGGCGTCGTCGCCCGTTTCGATCTCTCCTTCGATGCGCGCCGGGTGCTCTTGGACTGGAAGACGGGGCCGGATGAGGGGTACAGGATCTACGAGGTGGGCCTAGACGGCGACGGCCTTCACCGAATCCTGGGGCCGCCCTCAGACGAGCAGGATCTGATCGCGACCTATCGCAATGCGTACCACCACGGTACCGATGACATGCATCCGTGCTACCTGCCCAACGGCGACATCGCCTTCGTCTCCACGCGCTGCCAGACGAGCACCCTGTGCGATGGGAGCGACGCGTTCACGACCACGAACCTCTACCGAATGGACCGCGAAGGCGGTGGCCTCACGCGACTCACGCACAGCGCGCTCAGCGAGGCGACACCGACGCTGATGCCCGACGGACGGATCCTCTACACGCGGTGGGAGTACGTCGACAAGGGAGCGGTTAGCGCGAAGTGTCTTTGGGCGGTGCGACCCGATGGAACGGGCTCCGTCGAGGTCTACGGCAACAACCTCAGGTTGCCGCCAACCCTCACCCAAGGGCGTGTTGTGCCCGACCAGCCCAACCTGGTCCTAGCGCTGGGCACCCCGCACTATCCGCAGAACGCTCTCGGCACGGTCCTCGCCATCGATACCAGCCGCTCGCCCCGCTCGGAGGACCCCGTCCGCTTCCTTACGCCCGAGGTGAAGATCCTTGCCGAGTGGGGTTGGGACTTCCTGACAGGTAACGGCGACGAGCGGGTGCAGGACTCCCTGGGGCAAGGGCCTCTGTTCCGTGACCCGTATCCGCTCCCCGGCGGTTATGTGCTCGTGGCCCACAAGCCGGAGGGGTTCGGGGGGAGTTACGCCTACAACGGCTACGGCCTGTACCTGCTCGCGCCCGATGGGGCGTTGGAGCCGCTGTACCACGATCCGGCGATCTCCTCCTGGCAGCCGGTACCCATTCGGCCGCGGCCAGTGCCGCCCGAACTCGAGAGCCCCATCGATCCATCCCTGGCCGATCAGGGCCTGGCGCGTTGCGTGGTCACCGACGTCTACACGGGTATGGAGGGTGTGGAGCGGGGGACGGTCCGCTTCCTCCGAGTGCTGGAGCAGGTCGCGAGGCCATGGAGCGCCCGCCGTACCGAGGGCCTCTTCGTCGACGAGTACGACCAGCAGCACGCGGCAGTGTCCAAGGATACCGCGCTGGGCCTGAAGGTGCTTCACGGCATCGTGCCCGTGGAGCCCGATGGCAGCGCGCATTTCCTGGTGCCCGCCAACACGAATGTCTTCTTCCAAGCCCTGGATGAGGACTACATGGCGGTGCAGACGGAACGCACCTACGTGAACTACATGCCAGGGGAGACGCGGTCATGCGTCGGCTGCCACGAGACCCCCGAGGTCGCCTCCCCCCAACTCAGTGCCGCCACTCCCTTGGCGCTTATGCGGGAGCCCTCGGTGCTCTTGCCGCAGCCGGGCGATGCTGTCCCCCACAGGCCGCTGCACTACCCCACCGATGTCCAGCCGGTCTGGGACCGGCACTGTGTCGATTGCCACGGCGCCAACCAGCCGGCGGGCGGGCTGGACCTGACAGGCACGCCCACTCGCATGTTCTCTGCTTCCTACGAGGGGCTTCTGACGGAACGCCGTGGGGCCCGAGCCGAGCGCATCGAGCCCGATCTGGTGCCGACCATCGGCGAGAACCATCCGAAGGTAGGGAACGTGTCCTACCTGCCTCCGAGGAGCCTCGGCTCGCACAACAGCGTGCTCATGGCGCTGCTCACGGGGGGCCGCATCCGACTGGAGGGCGTTGATAGACGGGCTCGCGTCGAGCGGCTGCTTGCGGCTCATGCGGGCATTGAGCTATCCGCGGATGAGCTGGTGCGAGTTGCCACCTGGGTCGACACGAACGCCCAGTACTACGGCTCGTACTTCGGGCACAGGAACCTGGAGTTCGCCGAGGAGCCCGGTTTCCGACCAGTTCCGACGTGGGAATCGGCTCGAGGCGAGCGACCTAATGCCCCGGGCGTCTAGCCGTCCTTGGCGGCGTCACTGAATGCCCGGACCGAAGATCGTCCCCTCGCCGGGCTCCATGGGGAAGAACAAGGGAAAGTTGTAGCCGCCTAGGTTGGTGGTGTAGCCGCCGGGCGTATAGGTGAGGGCCTCCTCGAAGAGGACATCGAAGGTGCCGACATGGATGGGCAGGGCGGTGTCCGCTCCCGCGCCGTTGGAGTCGACAACCCTCAGGTCCCGCGGCATCCAGATCTCGCCCCAGCCCCGACGTAGACGCTCGCGCTCGGGGAGGGTCCAGTACCCGCGGAACTCGTAGTCCGTGTAGCCTCGCAGTAGCTTTCGGAGGTGCGGCCCCTCGGACGGGTTCGCCCATTCCTCCGGAAGGATCCTCATACCGACGGGCTCGTTCATGTCAACCCATCTCTGAGCGTACCGAGCCCAGACTCGGCCCGAAATGCAGTAGGCGGCGTACACTCCCAGCCCATCCTCGTCGAGCTTCGTAGCCTTCAGAGTGTTGTCAGCCAGCCGCAGGATCATGAACTTGTCTGTCGTGCCGTTGGAGTGAGGCACTTCGACGTAACCCAGGCCACCCATCTCGGGCACCTCGATGAAATCGGTCGTCTCAGGGACCTCGATGCTATTGTAGACGAAGTTCGTCCCGACAAGCCGCAGCCGGTCGCCGTGATCCATGTAGACGTCAAAGGCGAGGAAGGGGTAGAGCCGCAGCCTCGGGATGACGCGAATCGACACGCCGAAGTGCCAGGGGTACTTGTGCTCCGCGAGTATAGGGGTGCGCTTGAGCACGAACGGTCCTCGATACAGAATGGGGTCCCGCGGGCCCTGCGACAGAACCGGGCCGGGACGGTAGGTCGCAGAGGCGGCAGCGGCCATCTCATCCAGCGGACGCGTGGGAGCGGCCCGATGCACGCGGTGTCTGCGTGGGGCCGGAGTCTCCTCGGGGAAGACCTCTTCGAGCTCATCCTGTTGCGGTGTCGGCAGCCCCTGGGGTAGGGCGGGCTGCCAGGACAGGGCAAGCAGCAGGGCGCAGACGGAAAGACCTCTCATCAAAGGGGAGACCTCCTGGAATCCGATGGCTCATTGTAGCCTACGGTAGTGACCAAAGGCCAGAGGCGGTCCGGTGGCCCCGACGTACTCGCCACGATGCCCTGGCTATCCCATGCCTCCACCGCTTGAAGCGGGAGGAACCGTGTGTGCCCGAGGTGAAACGCCACACGACACACACTACAGTAGGAGGCGGCACTCAATGAGTCTCATCGGGCTGGATGTCGGTACGACTGGCTGCAAGGCCATAGTTGTCAATCTGGAGGGGAAGGTGCTCGGGGAGGCCTACCGTGAGTACCCATTGACATACCCGCAGCCCGGATGGGCCGAACTGGACCCCGACGAGGTCTTCGACAAGGTACAGGTTGTGCTCAAGGAGGCCGTCGAACGGGCCCAGGGAGCCGACCCCGTGCAGGGCATCGGCATCTCGTCCCAGGGCGAGGCGGGCATTCCTGTGGATGCCGATGGCAACTTCCTCTACCGCAGCCCCGTCAGCTTCGACACTCGGGCGGTGCCCCAGACAGAGCGCCTAGGCGAACGCCACGGCCGGGAGCGGATCTTCGAGATCACGGGGCACGCGCTGAACAGCATGTATACGCTCCCGAAGATCGAGTGGCTGATCGAGAACGTCCCCGCGGTGAGAGAGCGGATGGAGCGTTTCTACTGCTTCGAGGACTACATCATCTTCCGCCTCTGTGGGCATGCGGCTATCGACTACTCCCTTGCGGCACGCACCCTCGCCTTCGATATCAACACCAAGACATGGTCCACGGAGATGCTCGCCGACTCCCCCGTCGATGCATCGGTGTTTGCCGAGCCGATGCCGAGTGGAAGCGTCGCGGGCACGATCCTGCCTGAGGTGGCGCGCAGCCTGGGGCTCCCCGCTGACACCAAGATCGTCACCGGCGGCCATGACCAGCCCTGCGGCGCCTTGGGCGCAGGGATCATCAGGCCCCACGTGGCTGTCGACGGCACGGGAACGGTGGAGTGCATCGCGGCGGCATTCCCCGAGCCAGTGCTGACGCCGACCATGCGCGAGAACGGCTTCTCCTGCTACCCCGCGGTGGCGCCTGATCTCTACGTGACCCTGGCCTATAACTTCACGGGCGGCTCGCTACTGCGCTGGTACAGGGACACCCTAGGGCAGGCCGAGGTGGCGCAGGCGCGCGCGGAGGGCCGGGATGTCTACAACCTGCTCATATCCAAGGCCACGGACGGCGTCGTCCAACCCATGGTATTGCCCCACTTCACGGCGACAGGCACCCCTCACCATGACCCCATCTCGAAGGGGGCGATCCTGGGGCTGGCCCTCGAGACGACTGCGGGCGACATCATCAAGGCGGTGCTCGATGGCGTGACCTTCGAGATGAAGCTGAACCTCAGTCTCCTCGATCAGGCCGGCGTACGCATCGACGTCATTCGGGCCATCGGCGGGGGCTCACGTTCCCCCGTCTGGCTGCAACTCAAGGCCGACATGTTCCGGCGGCCTGTCGTGCGACTGGACGTGGAGGAGGCCCCCTGCCTGGGGGCGGCTCTCTGTGCGGGGGTAGCGACGGGGGCATACGGCAGTTTCCAGGAGGCGGTGGATGCTGCCGTCCATGAGGGCGACCGCTACGAGCCGAACAACGAGCGCGCAGACCAGTACGATGAGCGCTTCGCCATCTACCGGGACCTCTACCCGGCGCTAGCGGACATCAATCACCGGCTATAGGAGCCGTACATAGCGGGGCCGCGTGGATCCACTCACACGCGGCCCCTGAATGCGCTCCGCTCGCCTAGCTACGGGTCATCCTTCGCGTCTGGCTCCCCGTCCGTGCCATCGAGTTCGGCAGCCTCACCCTCGGCGGCGTCCTCGTCATCGGCGGACTCACCCTCGGGCTCCGTGGATCCTCGGCCGAAGGGCCACCAGGCACGCTTCGGGGCATCCCCTGGTTCAGCCCCGCCGGTGTCCTCATCGCCGTCATCCTCGTCCCAGGCCTCTTCCTCCTCCAACTCCCTCAGTTCGGCGGCTCGTTCTGCCCGCACACGACGCCACACGAGCAGTCGCACTACAATGAAGTAGAGCAGGATCAGTGCGACGACACCGACGATGCTCCAGAGCGAGGCCTTGGCTCGGTTCAGCCGGGTCGCCTTCACCGTGACCTGGATCCCGTGGGGCGCCAGGGCGGCGAGGGGGAGATCCCAGGTGACGCGGGAACCGTCGATCCGCTGCTTTATCTGAAAGCTCGGCTGCGGGGCGACGGTCGCCTCCGCACCCTCGTCATCGCCCGGCGCCTGGCTGACCGTCGGCAGATAGCGCTCCAGTGGCCGGAGGCTGGGCGGCTCGCTCTCTTCATCGATCTGGCCGGGCATCTCGATGGAGTAGGTTATGCTCAGGTGGTCGAAGCCGGCCCGCTCCTCATCGCTGCGGAACAGAAGCTTGTCCGTCAGTGTCTCCGTATAGACCAGGGAGGTGTAGAGCTGACTCTCTGAAGCTACGGTCAGGCTTGCGCGGCCGCCCCATGGGTCTTCCTCCGGGTCCACAGGCCGGCTGGTCGCGATGAACCAGACCTCGCTGCCCCGCTGGACCTCCTTCAGGGCCCATCCCGCCGTGCGGGGAAAGGTCTCCTTGAGGTAGACCCGCGCACCCGACTCGCGGCCCTCGGTAACCCGGATGACGAACTCCCGCTTGATGCGCCCATCGGCGTACACCCGGGTCGTCATATCGATACAACCCGAGAGCAGACTGGCGAACACAAGCGCGCACAGCGCCACCAGGGCAAGCCGGAGGCGCGTCGGCAACGAGAGGTTGTCCTGGCTCGTCCTGCTCATCGTCACTCGCTCCCCTCGCGCACCGCATCGTTCTGCGCCGCCCGCTCCTCGAGATCTCGGCGCTCGCGCCTCCAGCGGCGGTAGCCCGCCTCCACGAGGAGTGTAACGACCGAACCGGTCGCGAGACTCAAGAGGATCGCCACCATCACGCTCATCGACACATCGCCGCAGAACAGCAGCCGGAGGGTGACCTCGGACTCCCAGTTCATCCAGGAGAAGAGAATGCAGCAGAAGACCAGCAGCAGCAGAAGCAGCACTCTCCAGTCGACCACAGCCGACCGAGATTCCGCGCCATCGACGGACACCGGCGCGCTCTCGATGTCCCGAAACGGATCTGTACCCGGCAACTGGGCACCAACCTTCCATCTGGAGTAGTGCGTGTAGCAGCACAAACAGCTCAGGCCACAGGGCCCGAGCCCACAAACCCGTCTGTACTTACCATCGACGCGCCGTTTGTCCTGCCTCCGACGGCGTGATGTCGGTCGTCCCAACAAGGACTCCGAGGGAACCACTTGGCTTCTGCCGTGGTTATGCTACCATGTGCAGGAAAGTGGGGCAGAGTGGGGAATAGAGCCCACATTGTGGGGGAAACGCGTGGCCAGACTCGCCGGCACCTATGAGACCAGGATGGACCAGAAGGGGCGACTCACGCTCCCCGCGCTGGTTCGTCCGGCGCTTGGAGAGACCGTTGTGTTGACGATGGGCGTCGATCCCTGCGTTCTGGTCTACAGCCAAGAAAGCTGGCAGGTGCTGGAGACGGCGATCCTCGACACCCGGCAGTTCGATGAGGAGAGCCGCTGGCTCCGGCGGGCCATGGGCGAGGCTACGGAAGAGCGGCCTATTGACGCCCAAGGGCGGGTACTGATGAGCGAGCGGTTGCGCGAAGACTGCGGGCTCGGCCGCGAGGTGCTGGTGGTGGGTGTTCTGGACAAGCTGGAGATCTGGGACCCTGAGACCTACCGCTCCGCCCGGTCCCGCAAGCTGACTCCCGAGTGGAGACAGACCATCGGGAACCGGCTGTAGGAGGCGCCGATGGCAGCACATATCCCCGTCATGCTGTGTGAGGCCATGGGGCTTCTCGGTGTCCATCGGGGGGGCGTGTTCGTGGATGCCACCATGGGCGGAGGCGGTCACACGCGGGCCCTGTGCGAGGCGGTGCGGGAGGAGGGCCGGGTCATCGCCCTCGACAAGGACCCCGCCGCCGTTGAGGTGGCACGACGCGATCTGGGTCCCCTCTATCCGTGGCTCACGATCATCCACGCGGACTTCGGCCAGATCGCTCAGGTCGTTGGCGACCTTGTGCTAGGCGGGGTACACGGGGTCCTGATGGACCTCGGCGTCTCATCGATGCAGCTCGATCCCGAATCGGGGCGAGGCTTCAGCTTCCAGGGCGATGAGCCGCTGGACATGCGGCTGGACTTCTCAACGGGGCTGGACGCCGCACGCGTACTGGCCGAGCTAGACGAGGAGGAGTTAGCCGCCGCGATCCGTACCTACGGGGACGAGCGGTACGCGCGCCGCGTGGCGAGAGCCATTGTGAGCGCGCGGCACAAGGCGCCCATACGGACGACTAGCCGGCTGGCGGAGATAGTTCGCTCGGTGGTGCCCGGGTCTCGTGACGGGCTGGATCCGGCGACTCGCACCTTCATGGCGCTCCGCATCTACGTAAACCGTGAGTTAGAGGTTCTGGAGGCGGGTCTTCGCGGAGCCTTGGCGGTACTGCGGCCCGCCGGCCGACTTGTGGTCCTCGCTTACCACTCAGGGGAAGACCGGATCGTGAAGCAGTTCATGGCAGCGCAGGCTCGCGGGTGCACGTGTCCCGCCGACATTCCCATCTGCGTGTGCGGGTGTCGGCCCACGTTGAGGCCGTTGCTCCGCAAGCCCCTCCGCCCATCGACGGAGGAGATCCAGGCCAACCCGCGTGCTCGGTCGTGCCGCATGCGCGCCGGTGAGCGGCTGGAGGAGTGTGACGAACATGGCGACGTATGACGTCTACGCCCGATCGCGCCCCGCCGGGCCAAGTCGCCACATCGATGGCGCGAGTTCGCTGCGCGCGATGATCGTGGCCGTTCTGGGCGTTGCCGTGCTCACGTCGCCCATCCTGGCGTACGTAGCCGTCCACGCGAACCTCACCGCGTGGGAGTACGACGCAACCCGGCTCAAGCGGGAGAAGATCGCCCAGGCCGAGCGAGCAAGCGAGCTCCGCGTAGCCCTCTCCGAGGCGACGGCTGCGGAGCGTGTATGTGCTGCGGCGGAGGAGATGGGACTCATTCAGTACGACGCGACGCAGGTAGTGGTCGTGTCAGCCAACGTCAAGCCCGCTCAGGAAGTCGTGGAGGTCGCGCAGGAGTCAACCTGGACGGAGAGGATAGCCGAGGCTTGGGGAGCCGCCAAAGCATGGGTGGGAGTGGAGGAGGTCCCGCCCCATGGCGACTGAGGGGCCGGCGATATGGCATGGTTCGGCTCAGCGCACACGGTTGGTCAGGATGGGGCTCTTCCTCTGCCTGGCATTCATCATCACTCGGCTCATCTGGATCCAGGGATTCCAGCACGAGTACTACAAGAAACGCAGCCACGACATCACGCAGGACACGATAGACTTAGCCGCGCGCCGAGGGACGATCACTGACCGCCTGGGCCGCGAGCTGGCGGTAGATCGGCCAGCCATAGCGGTCTACGTGCACCCGCCCCGACTTCAGGATGTGCACCGCACCGCCGAGAGCTTGGGTGAGATCCTGGGCATCCCCGCTGACAGCATCGAGCGTCGCATCCGCCAGTGCTCTGAGTCGTTCATGTACGTTGACAGGCAGGCCGACGCCACGCTGAAGCCCCGCATCCTCGAGGTGGTGAAGAAGGAGCCCCAGGCCATAGGCATCCAGCCAGCGGTGCGCCGCGTCTACCCGAAGGGAGCCCTGGCTGCGGACCTCCTGGGTTTCACGGGCATCGACCACAATGGGCTCTCGGGGCTTGAGGCGTCCTTCGAGGAACGTCTGCACGGCAAGGATGGAGTCGCGGAGGGGGAACGCGACGTCACAGGCTGGCCTATCCCCCATCGGACTACTACCCTTACCCCGCCACAGGACGGCGCGTCGCTCCGACTGACCCTCGACGTCCGAGTGCAGGAGGCGTGTGAGCGCGAGCTCGCCGAGGGCGTCGAAGCCGTTGGGGCTGAGGCTGGATGCGTTATCGTAATGGACGTGCGTAACGGCGATGTGCTAGCGGCCTGTGATTACCCCACCTACAACCCCAGCGACTACTTGAGCGTGCCCGAGGAAGTGTGGACCCCGCGATTCAGCTTCTGGACCTACGAGCCAGGATCGACCATGAAGCCGCTCGTGGCGGCCATGGCTCTTGCGGAGGGGTACGTAACGGCGTCTCAGAGCTTCTACTGCGGTGGCTCCATGCCTGTTGGCGTCTGGGAGGTTGGCTGCCACCAGCCGAGCGGCGGCCACGGATGGCAGGACCTTGCAGGAGTCCTCAAGTACTCCTGCAACGTGGGCGTGGCACAAGTCGGGTTGGCGGCGGGGAGAGACGCCCTCACTCGGCTGTTCGAGCGCCTGCACTTTACGAAGCTCGCGACGCGAGAGATAACCGCCCAGTGTCACCCACTGCCAGAGACTAGAGACAGTGCGTGGTGCGCCACGGCGAGCTTCGGGCAGGGCGTCAGCATTACCCCTCTTCATCTCGTGTCCGCGTACGCGGCCTTGGCCAACGGCGGGACACTCATGCGGCCACGTTTCGTCGCTGCTGCTGTCGACGCCCAGGGGCGCACCAAGGAGTTCCCGCCCACAGTGCTCGGCCAGATCTATCCGAAGCACGTCGCCGACCAGATCGTCTCCATGCTCACCCACGTGGTCGAGGATGAGGATGGCACGGGATACCGGGCCAAGGTCCCCGGCTGCACGGTCGCAGGGAAGACGGGCACGGCTCAGGTCGTCGCCAATGGTGTCTACCTCCCCGACACCTACGTGGTCTCCTTCGCCGGGATCTTCCCTGCCGAGGCTCCTCGCTACGCCGCTGTTGTCGTGCTCGATAAGGCCGGCGCCGATGCCTACGGAGGGACCCTCGCGGCTCCCATCTTCCGCGACATCGCCCAGAGCCTCATCACCGATCTGAATCTGCCTGTCGAGAAGCCGGACAAGCCCATTGAGGAGGCGACCTCAGCGGAATGACACTGAGTCAACTCTCGTATCATCTGGAGAAGCATGTCCTGGGCTCTCGCGGCGAACTGGAGAGGCCGCTCAGCGGCGCCTGCCACGATAGCAGGGAGGTTGAGCCTGGCGACCTCTACATCGCCCTGAAGGGCGAGCGGTGGAATGGGCACGACTTCCTGGCAGAGGCCCTCGCCAGGGGGGCGTCGGGGGCGCTCGTTGAAGGAGTGGGGAACCTCAGCCGCGTTCCCCCGGACATGCCTGCCCTAGCCGTCGATCACGCTCGCTCAGTCATGGCCACGGTTGCGACCCTGGTCTACGACCGGCCGGCCGGATCGGTGGACCTGCTCGGGGTAACAGGCACGAACGGCAAGACCTCAACCTGCTACTTCCTGGACAGCATCGCGAGAGCGGCGGGGAGGGCCTCGGGCTTGTTCACGACCCTCGAGATCCGCGATCCCTCCGGCCGAAGCCTCGAGGCGGGACGGACCACCCCTGAGGCCACTGTCATCCAAAAGTGGCTCCGGCACATGGTGGACCGGGGCGCCCAGCAGGTGGCGATGGAGGTCTCCTCCCATGCCGTGGACTGGGGGCGGATCGAGGGGTGCGAGTTCGCGGGGCTCCTCTTCACGAACCTAACGCAGGACCATCTGGATTGGCATGGCTCGATAGAGGCCTACTTCGAGTCCAAGGCGCGGCTGTTCACTCGCGCACTCTTCAAGCGCGAGGACTGCGTGGGAGGCGTCAACGTAGACGACCCCTATGGCCGGCAGTTGTTGGGTCGAGCCGATTGCCGGGTCGTCACCTTCGCCATGGACTCTCCGGCCGATGTCAGAGCGCACGACGTACGCCTGAGCCTGCATGGTACCAACATGGAGTTGGAGGTCAACGGCGACCGATCCCCCGTACGCCTGCATCTGCTGGGTCGGTTCGCCGCATGGAACGCCCTCGCGGCAGCGACACTGGCCCATGCCCGCGGCGAGTCGCTCGACGCCATCGTGCGGGGACTCGAGGACCTGCGCGCCGTGCCAGGGCGTCTGGAGTTGGTCAGCCGGGGGAGTGAGCCGCGTGTGCTCGTGGACTACGCGCACACGCCGGATAGCCTGCGTTCGGTCCTGCAGTCGGTGCGCGAGTTCTGCCCAGGACGCCTCCTCTGCGTGTTCGGTTGTGGCGGCGACCGCGACCGCACCAAGCGGCCACTGATGGGCGCCGCCGTGGCCGAGGGCGCCGACGTGGCCTACGTTACCTCGGACAACCCGCGCAGCGAGGACCCTGAGGCCATCCTGGACATGATCGCGCCGGGTCTTGCTGGGGCGGCTTGTACCCGCATTGCCGACCGGCGCGCCGCTATCTTCGAGGCCATCGCAGAGGCGCGGCCGGACGACGTGGTGGTCATCGCGGGCAAGGGACATGAGACATACCAGGAGGCCCGGGGTCAGCGGGTGCACTTCGATGATCGGGAGGTCGCCCGTGAGGCGCTGGACGCCTGCAGGGGTGGCGAGCCCTCATGACCCCGCGCGCGGTGGGTGAGTTCGCACGCCTGATCGGTGGCAGCCTGGTAGCGGGCAGTCCGGGCGAGTTGGTCTCCGGGGCGATGGTCGACACCCGGCGACTGGAGCCGGGACATGCCTTCTTTGCCATCAAGGGGGCCCGGGCCGATGGGCACAACTACTGCGCGGCGGCCCTGGCGGCCGGCGCCGCGTGCGCGGTGGTGGAGCGGACCGTCGATGTGGCAATGCCCCAGATCTGTGTGGAGAGCGTCGAGGGCGCCCTAGCGCGGATGGCTCGAGGCCTCATCGCCGAGTGGAATCCCATGGTCGTCGCCATCACGGGGAGCGTAGGTAAGACTTCGGTCAAGTCCATGGCTGGCCTCATCGCCTCCCGTCGCTGGGCTACCGCCGTCGCTCCGGGCAACCTGAACAGCGAGCTTGGCATGCCTCTCGCCATCGCCAACGCGGACTTCGACGCCAGCTTGCTCGTGCTCGAGTTCGCGATGCGGGGCAAGGGTCAGATTCGGGAACTGGCCCAAATGGTCCCGCCCCACGTCTCCCTGGTGACCAACATCGGTCTCTCTCACATGGAGATCCTGGGCTCGCGCGAAGCCATCGCCGAAGCGAAGCGGGAGATCTACGAGGAGACTCGGCCGGACGGTATCGCCTGTGTTCCCGCGGATGATGCCTTCGCCCAGGTCCTGGAGGCTGGGGTAACTGGGCGCCGGCTCAGGTTCGGCCTGTCGGGCGACGCCGCCGTCCGGGGAACGGATCTGCGGCAGGTGTCCGCGGGCACTGCCCTCTATATCCATTACGCGGGCGAGTCGACGGAAGTCCTAGTGCCCGCGCCTGGCCAGCACCATGGCCGGAACGCTGTCGCCGCCGCCGCCGCGGTCCTGGCCCTGGGTGCTTCGCTCAGTGACGTGGCCGAGGGCCTGCTGGGGTTCGAACCAGAGCCTCACCGAGGGCGGCTGTTGCGAGCGGCAAGGGGCTTCCAGGTGATCGACGACTGCTACAACGCGTCCCCAGACTCCATGAAGGCGGCCCTCGACGTGCTCATCGGTCGGCCCTGCGCGGGGCGGCGCATCGCTGTCCTGGGTGATATGCTCGAGCTGGGGGCGATAGCGGAGAGTGAGCACATCGCCCTCGGAACGCGCGCGGCAGGCATGGGTGTCGATGCCCTGATTGGCGTCGGTGACCTGGGCCAGCTCATCGTTCGCGGCGCCTCCGAAGCGGATCCGTCCATCACGGCGCTGCACTTGGGCACCCAGGAGGCGACTCTGGAATGGCTCCGTAACACCGTCGGGCCGGAGGACATTGTGCTGATCAAGGCCTCGCGCGGCCTAGCCCTCGAGAACCTCGTTCGCGATCTCGTCGAGGAGGGGGATGCGTGGTGAATCCGCTCCTCCAGATGGGGATCGCCCTGATCCTGGCCCTTCTCGCGACGCTGCTAGTGGGCGGGTCCGCCATAGGGTGGCTGCACCGTATCGGCCTCGCCCGTGGCGGCGTGCGCGAGGACACACCCCAGGCGCATCAGGCCAAACGTGGCACCCCCTCCATGGGCGGGATCTTCATGATCCCCTGCGCCGCTGGCGCAATGCTGATCGCGGGCCTCGGTGACAGGCTCACCGTGGGCGTAGCTCTCTCCATGCTTTGCTTCAGTGCGATCGGAGCGGCCGATGATCTCCTGAAAGCGCGCAGGCCCTCGCGGCGCGGCCTACTGGCACGGTCCAAGCTGCTTCTGCAGGCAGCGGCGGCGTCGGCTCTGATCGCATACGCGATGCTCGTCATGGGCAAACAGGGGACCGTCGCCGTGGCTCCCTACCTTGCCCCACTCTCCGTGGGGGCCTGGGCCGTGCCTGTCTGGATGATCTTCGTCCTCTGGCTCACTAACGCTGTGAACATCACCGATGGTCTGGATGGGCTGGCTGCGGGCCTGGGGGCTTTGGCCTGCCTCCCCATTGCGCTAGCAGGCAGCCTGTCGGGACTGACGGGGGCGGGGGTCGCCGCGGGCGGATTGCTCGGTGGATTGGCTGGATTCCTGCGCTTCAACCACAAGCCGGCACAGGTCTGGATGGGGGATACTGGCTCCCTCGGTCTGGGTGGCGGGCTTGCGGCTCTTGCGATCCTCGGCTCCATGGAATGGCTCGTGCTGCTCGCGACGCTGCCTTTCACGGTGGAGCTCCTTTCCGACGTGATCCAAGTCGCCTACTTCCAGGGGACCAAGCGCCTGTACCATCTAGCTGAGGGACGGCGGGTCTTTCGCAAAGCCCCCCTGCACCATCACTTCGAGGAGGGCGGGACGTCCGAGGCACGCGTGGTCCTCGGGTTCTGGGGCTTTGGCGCCGCGTGCGCGGCTGTGTCCGTGGGGCTCCTACTGGGCGGTGGCCTGCCATGAGCATGGGCCTACCTCCGCTCCAGGGCGCCCCCATCGGTGTGGTCGGCGCCGGCGCAACGGGCCGCGCCGTCGCGCGTGCGCTGTTCGAGATCGGCGCCAGGCCCATTGTGGTTGACACTCGCCCGGCTGACGCGGCTCCTGAGGGCGCTGTCGAGGGGCTCTCCGCTGTTGCGGCTGAGTTGCACTGGGGCGACCCTGAGGCACTCGGACGCACGTCGCTGGTGGTTATCAGCCCAGGAGTCGCTATCGGAGCCCCCTTCTTGGCGCCAGCCCGAGCCGCTGGCGTCGAGATCATCGGCGAGGTCGAGCTAGCCTACCGTCTGCGCCCCGATGCCATCCTGGTGGGGATCACGGGCACGAACGGCAAGTCAACGACGACAGCCCTCACGGGAGCGATGCTAGAGGCCTCGGGCGTTACTTGCCAAGTCTGCGGCAACATCGGCACACCGCTGATCACCCATATGCTCAGCCGAGCCGAGGATGCCGTTCTCGTTGTCGAACTCTCCAGCTTCCAGCTGGAGAGTTGCTCGCGACTGCGCGTCCGCTCGGCCGCATTGCTGAATCTGTCCGACGACCATTGCGACCGACACCCCACGCCCGGCGAGTACCTGGCGGCGAAATCGCGGATCTTCGGGAATCAGACCGCAGGTGACGTTGCCGTCCTCGGGGCTGACTGCCGCGAGACTCGCCGCCTCGGGGATAGCCTCGATCCATCTCGATTGATGTGGTTCAGCGCCCTCGATCGAGCCGTGCCCGGCGCCTACTGCGAGGACGGCTCGCTGGTCCTCGCTCTGCCCGGGCAGGGGCCTCGATCAATACTGCGCGTCGAGGAGATGGCGCTACAGGGCGCCCACAACGTGCGGAATGCCTGTGCGGCGATGTGCCTCGCCTCCTCCCGTGGGGCGACCCCCGAAGGCATGGCGGAGGCCCTCCGCCACTTCGCTGCCGCTCGCCACACCTTCGAGGTTGTCGGCTCCGCTGCGGGAGCCGTATGGGTCAATGACTCCAAGGGCACGAACGTAGACTCCACCCTGCGCGCACTGGAGAGCTGTACAGGCCCGGTGATCCTCATCGCGGGAGGCTCCGAGAAGGAGGCCGATTACCGGCCCCTGGGTCCCGTGATGGCCGCTCGCTGCAAGGCCCTGGTGACCCTGGGAGAGACGGGGCCCAGCATCGCCGCAGTCGGCCGCGAAGCGGGGTTGGAGGAGATTCACGCGGCCGAATCGATGCCGGAAGCCGTCCGGATTGCCGCATCATTCGCCTGCCCGGGCGACTGGGTGCTGCTCTCGCCGGCTTCGGCGAGCTTCGGCCTGTTCCGCAACTACGCCCACCGCGGCCAGTGCTTCGTGGAAGCTGTGCATGAGCTAGAAGGCTTCACTCCTGCTGGATCGGGAGGCGTGTGAGTGGACAAGGGAATCGTACGCTCACAGCACGATCAGGTGCTCTTCATCGCCATCTGTGTTCTGACGGCGATCGGTCTCGTGATGGTCTACTCGGCTAGCTACGCCTACGCCAGCCTGACCGACGCTGATCCCGAGGGGGTTTTGCGTCGGCAGCTGACAGCGGTGGGGCTGGGTCTCGTTGCTCTACTCGTCCTCTCCTATGTGCCGTCCAAGACGCTGTACTGTCTGGCGCCGGTAAGCGGCATCGTGGCTATGGTGCTGCTCCTGCTGGCGCTGGGTCGGCAGGTGGGGCCAGAGGAGACGAAGCGCTTCATCACCTTGATTCCGGGGCTTACGCTGCAGCCCTCGACCATTGGAAGCGTGGCCCTGATCTCGTGCCTCGCCGCCTTGGGGCACTGGTACGCGGGGATCGAGGACAGGTACGGCCGCTTCGTGGCCATCGGGCTCTCGGCAACGGCCGGTATGTGCCTGCTCATCCTTGTAGCGCCTAACCTGTCGACGACACTCCTCACGGCGACGACCGCTATCGTGGTGCTCCTGATTGCCGGGCTCAAGCCACGCGACTTCCTCTGCAGTGTTGGATTCGTGGTCCTCGGTGGCGCGATAGCGGCCTGGACGACGAGTTACATGGGCAAGCGCATCGCCGAGCACCTCGCACTGCTACGAGGCGAGGAGCCCGGCTACCAGGTCACCCATGCTCTCATCGGCCTAGGGTCCGGAGGAGCTCTTGGCAAAGGGCTGTGCAGAGGGGTCGAGAAGTTCGGCTACCTGCCTGAGGTGCACAATGACATGATCTTCGCCGCTATTGGCGAGGAGCTGGGCCTAGTCATGACACTGCTGATTGTGGCTCTCTACGGCCTCGTGCTGATCCGTGGTTTCCGGGCGGCCCTGGGCGCGCCCACGCTCTTCGGCCGCTATCTGGCCGCCGGGCTGACCACTCTGATCACCGCCCAAGCGGTGATCAATATGCTTGTCGTCACGGCTATGGTGCCCGTTACCGGTCTGCCGCTGCCTTTCGTGAGCGCGGGCGGCACCTCCGTCGCCGTCCTACTCGGCGCGGCGGGACTGATCCTGAGTGTCTCCCGGGAGTACACCGAGGAGCCTCGAGAGGTGGCGGATCGACGTGCGGATACTGATAGCAACCGGGGGAACGGGCGGACACGTGTATCCGGCTCTGGCCGTGGGCGCTTCGCTTCGCGCATCGGCTGAGCCCCCCCTGGATCTTCATCTCGTCGGAACCCACACGGGCCTGGAGCGCCGGCTCTTCGAGGAGTCGGGGCTGCCTGCTCACTACCTGATGGCGCGGCCTATGCCGGCGCGCAAAGGCCTGAAGTGGCTCGTGAATGCCGGTTACCTGTCGGGCGCCGTTGTCCAGGCGCACGGTCTCGTTCGACGCCTGCGGCCGCATGCCGTCGTGGGCACGGGCGGTTACGCCAGTGTGCCGGTGCTGCGAGCCGCCAGTTCGAGAGGCGTGCCCACCCACATCCATGAGATGGATGCGTACGCGGGGCGGGCGAACCGCATGCTCGCCGCGCGAGCGAGCTCTGTCAGCGTCGGCTTCGAGCCGGCCTTGGCACAACTCGGACGTCCGGACGGCCAGGTGACCGGCAATCCATTGCGGGAGGGCTTCGGGGCGCCCGACCCGGGGTCGGCGCGCGAGCGGTTCGGCCTCGACCCCGTGCGCCCTCTGATCCTCGTGTTCGGGGGGAGCCGTGGAGCTCTGGCGATCAATGAAGCGATGGTGCCGGCATCGGAGGCTCTGATTCGCGACCATGGAGCCCAAGTGCTCCTGATCACGGGCCGAGATCATCTGGGCCACTGCAAGGGGCTCGCGACGCGTCTGACCAGCGATTGCCGGAGACACCTGCACCTCATCGAGTATGTGGCGGAGGGCATGCCGGACCTCATGGCGGCGGCCCAACTGGCCATCACGCGGTCTGGCGCAGCGACGGTGTCGGAGCTCGCCGCTGCCCGTCTGCCCGCCATTCTGATACCCTATCCCTACGCCATGGCGGACCATCAGCGCGCCAACGCCAGTGTGCTCGAGGCCGCGGGCGCCGCGGCCGTGGTCGATCAGGAAGAGGCCGTGAGGCCAGGTTTCCTGGAGGGGCTAGCCGGGAGCCTCCTGAAAGAGAAGTCCCGGCTGCAAGCCATGGGAGAAGCGGCCTATCGGTGTGCGAGGCTCGATGCCGCCGATCGCATCGCTCAGATCGTGCTGGAGCTGGCATCGCGCAGTCGCGCCGAGGAGTGATACGTCTTGTCGTGCATCGAATGCCCCGAGTCAATCCACCTAGTGGGCATCGGGGGGATCGGGATGAGTGCTCTCGCCCGCCTCCTGTCCGACAGGGGCATCCGGGTCACGGGGTCGGACTCGCGCAGTAGCGCCTTGACTGAGGCCCTGAAAGCCTCCGGAATCCCCGTCACCATCGGGCACGAGAGCGCAAACGTGGGGGATGCCAGGGCCATCGGGTACTCCACGGCGATCAAGGATACCAACCCGGAGATTCTGTGGGCCAAGGAGCACGGCCTGCCGGTGTACCACCGCTCCGAGTTGCTGGGATGGCTGCTCAGCGGCCATCAGACCGTGGCAGTGAGCGGAACCCACGGCAAGACGACGACATCTGGGCTCCTTGCCACTATCTGCACTCGGGCGGGACTCGACCCCCTGGTGATGGTAGGCGGCGAGGTCTATGACCTGGGCGGGAACTTCCATTGCGGCAGGGGTGGACTCGCCATCGTCGAGGCCGATGAGTCCGACCGCAGCTTCCTGAACCTCCACCCCACACACGCCATCGTCACCAACATCGAGGCGGACCATCTGGACCGCTACAAGGACCTAGACGAGATCCTCCGCTCCTTCCGAGCATTCCTCGCCACTCTGCCGGATGGAGGCTTCACCCTCGTCTGCGCCTCCTGCCCGAACGTGCGCCACCTTCTCCCCAACATCCAACGCCCCCTCACCTACGGCGTCGATGTCGAGGCTGACTACATCGCTACGGACGTGGAAGTGTCGGCCGAGGGGACTCGCTACAGTGCCCGCGGGCCCAGGGGCGATATTGGCGCGGTGTGGATCCCCTTCCCGGGCAGACACTATGCCTCGAACAGCCTCGCAGCCATCGCGGTGGCCTTGGAGTTGGGCATCGAGTCGGCCGTGGCTGTGGAGTCCGTCGCTCGCTACCGGGGCACGGCGCGGCGTTTCGAGCACCTTGGGCATTTCCGCGGCGCATGCGTGGTAGATGACTATGCGCACCACCCCACGGAGGTTCGGTCAACCATCGACGGTGCGCGTCGGATTGCGCCTCACCGCGTCGTGGCCGTCTTTCAGCCTCACCTGTTCTCGCGTACGCAACTCCTTATGGACGAGTTCGCCAGTGCGTTCCATGGCGCTGACATCGTCGTGATAACGGGCATCTACGCGGCTCGGGAGGATCCTGCCACCGCGACCGTCCGCGGAAGCGACCTGGCGGACGCGGTGCGCGGGAGTATGAACGGCGAGCCGGTGCTGTATGTAGAGGACGTGCGGGACGTTCCACGGGCTCTGGAGGACCTGCTGGAGGCTGATGACCTGGTGCTGATGATGGGCGCCGGCGACATTCGTCTCGTGTCCGAGCAGATGGCGAGGGAGGGATCCGCCTAGGGCCCGCGCGTCTGGGCGGTAAGGATGGCGAAGCACCGAGACCAAGGCACCCGATCATACCGAGGGAGCGCCGGCAGCGTGCCCGGCCCCCGACTTCGGCTGCGAGCCGTCATCGCGGTCCTGCTGCTGGGGGGAGCCGCCTACGCGGCATTCGCGGGCCCGCTCTTCCGAATCCACTACATCGATGCCCGAGTCCCCGAAACCTGTGAGGCGGCGGTGGCAGACTCAGTGCCCTTGGAGTCGAACCTGCTGTTGCTCGACGCGAGCGCGGTGGAGTCGGTGATCTCGGGGGACCCGCTGGTGGCTGACGTTGCGGTGAGGAAGGTGCTCCCCGACACCGTGAAGATTGAGACGGTCCTGCGCGAGGGCGTCCTGCGCGTCCAGTCCGGAGACCGGTATCTCGAGGTGGACCGAGAGGGCGTCGCCTTCCGACCCGCGGTCGGCGCCGCCCTGCCGCTGCTTGGCGGCGTCGAGAGCGTGTCGCACCCAGGGGACAAGGTCTCCTGGGATGCCGTTGAGACCGCCCTGGTGTGGCTCGACGCCCTGCCGCGGTACTCTTTGCCGCCTGTGGTGAGGGTTGATTATCTTGGCGGAGGCCTATGCGAGATGGTCCTTGAGGACGGGAGGGTCGTCAAGACAGGGGACTCCTCGGAGGCGGACCGCAAGCTGGCTGCCGCTGAGGCGATCCTGGCGCACTGGCCGGAGGAGATTGAGTATGTGGATGTAGCGATTACGACGCAGCCAGTGGTGGGCGAGGTGCAGCAGCCAGAGACCGACCCCAGCGAGGAGACGCCGAACGTTGCGCCCTCTGCGGAGGGCACTGGCGATACCGACGATTCATCCGATGGGCAGTTGATAACCGATGCTCAACTCTGAGCTTGTAGTGGGCGTGGACGTGGGGTCGACCACCACGTGTGTAGCCATCGTTGAAGTCTTCCCCGGGCGCGACCTCGTGGACGTAGTAGGCGTGGGTCTTGTTCCCAGTGAGGGCGTGGTGGGCGGGGTGATCGAGGATCCGGTCGCCGCGGCCCGCGCCATCCGCGAGGCCGCCAACGCTGCCGAGACGATGGCCGACGTGGACGCTCAGACGGCCGTCGTGAGTCTAGGCGGGGAGCACCTCGCCTCCCAGACGGAGATCGGCATGCTGGATCTGCCCGGTGGCCGTGCCGTAGTTCAGGAGCATCTGGACGCGCTCCGAGCCCAGGGACAAGAGATCAGCACGCCGTCGGGTCGAGAGGTCGTCCACGTGGATGCCTGCGAGTACACCCTCGACGCCCGCCGGGGCCTCGCATCGCCCATCGGAGCAAACGGTTCCCATCTGGAGGCGCAGCTCAACATCGTCACGGGGAGTGTGTCGGCCCGGTCGCGCACCGAGGAGGCCATGACGCGAGCGGGGCTCACGGTGCACCAGTTCGCCCTCCGCGGACTTGCCTTGGGCGTCGCCTGCCTCTCCGAGGAGGAGCGGCAGCTAGGCGTCTCCCTCGTATCCATCGGGGGCGATACGGCTCACGTCTCGCACTTCCGGCACGGGTCTCTCTGCCTCCACTCGGTGGTACCGCTGGGAGGATCAGCCATATCGCGCGATGTCGCCGCGTGCCTGTCCACGTCTGTCAATGAGGGCGAGCGGCTGAAACTGTATTACTGGGATCCCGAGTTCCGCCGCGAGCCCATGGCCGAAGCCGTCTATGAGATCGTGGGACAGGACCGGGTTGGGAGCGTGACCGTCGAACTGCTGAGCCAGATCATCGGCGCCCGCGTGGAGGAGATTCTCGAGATGGCGCGGGATCGGCTGATGGTCCGTGGCTGCCTGGCCGCATCGCCTTGCGGGCTCGTGCTGGCTGGGGGCAGTTCGAGCATCCCTGGCCTGGTGGATATGGCTCGCCGGATCTTCGGCGGCATGCCGACCAAGACGGCTGAGCCGCGTCGGGTGGGCAACGGTCTGGAGCTCGTCCGCGACCCTTCGGCGCATGTGGCCCTCGGATTGGCGCTCTTGGGCGGCGACTGGATGAAGGCCGAGGTCACCCGAGCGGAGTCGATGGGCCTCTTCGAGCGCATATGGCTGTGGCTGAAAGACGCCCTCGGGCTCGGGAGAAGGCATGATCCGGTTGTCCCACCGGCGACTTCGGTTGCTGGGCCGGCCGAGGAGCAGGAGTAGCGCGGCCGCTGCTGGCTACGGAAGGAACGGTGTAGCATGGCGAGAGTCGACATGTCGAAGCAGTGCAAGCACCTGGAATCCCTAGGTGAGAAGGAGATCTACGGCCCGGGTCGGCGTGTGGTTCAGGTCGTCGATAAGGGCTTCCGGTGCGCCATCGACAAGTTCCCGTCGCCGAGGGTCGGTCCCAAGGTCTGCGTTGCGCGGAAGCGGGAGTGCTTCGAGCAGCGCGAGGAGGAACCGAAGTCGGCGGCTGAGGAGAGCGCTGGCGCCGAGCCAGATGCGGAGGCGCAGGAGTAGGAGTAGCCTGCCGTTTCCGCGCGGGCACTTGGGCGAAAGCGAGGCGCTCGTCGCCGCTAGGCCCTCTCTATGACCAAGACCCAGTCCCCCATCACGGGCGGCATCGGAGGCATCCAGGAGCCGTCGGGCCCGGTCGCGTGCGGGTCGCCGTGAGCGACCACTCGGTCGGTCGGTTGCACTGAGCATAGATCATCCATGACCTCCGTGGGGGGATGCGGGCGCCCGTGCCGCCCGACAGCACGGTGTGCGTCAGGAACCCGGCGGCGCTTTGGTAGTAGCTTCCTGCTGGGCGAAGGCCTCCTCCAGCGATCCAGGCGGCACGACGGCCTCGGGACGGGGCACCGGCGTCTCGTAGAGGTCCGACGCCCGCCACCAGAGCAACCCCGTCGCGAAGAAGCTCGCCACCCAGAGGCAGGCCAAGCACAGGCACGCGACGACGATGGCGACCAGGGGGAGCCGGCGCTTCGGTGGGCTTTCAGCCAAGGGTGCGCTCCGATCCGGCCTAATAGGGCAGTTGACTGATGGACTTCACGATCAAGACGATAGCGATACACACCATGCTGATCAACCCCATGCCACACTGGTACCCCGCGAGCACCACCGGCGCGAACTGCCGCCACTGCTTCTCGCCGAACCGCGGCGCGAAGTAGAAGCGGCCAAGGAGGGCTCCGCCCAACTCGGGTATCACCACGTGGGCCGGATTGCCGAAGCCCCGGATCAGGCCGTAGATCAGCATGACGGGCAGCCTGAACCAGCTCATGACGTAGTACAGGAGGAGCACGAGACCGAAGCCGGCGCCGATAATGGGCGGCTTGAGGAAGCGGCCGAGGAGGTCGGGATCAGTCGTCGCTCCCTTCACCCAGAAGGCCTGCATCCGCGCGTGGTACGGCCACCACTCGTTCGCATACTGGAACTGGGCCGATGGGATGGGGGCCAGGCGCCAGATGAACTGCCAGAAAACGAAGCTGGCCACCATGAGCACCGGGAACATAGCGACCTCCGCCTTCAGGAGGCCGCGGAAGCTCACTCCGACCAGTTCCAGTTCCCGGAACCGCTGGACGAAGCCGCCGTAGTTCTGAAGGGGCAGGGGAGCGAACCAGATATCGGCCCCCTTGTAACCGCTGAGGAGAATCGTCGCCTCCCTGATCATCGGGATCCCTACCCACTGGCCCGTTAGGCCCATCATCCGCGAGTTGATGTAAGAGGTGAGTGGGGTGAAGAAGAAGGCGAACACAAGGAGGTACCACATGGGGAAGTCGGGCACCAGGTGCTTGCAGAGCACTACGTACCCAAGGGATGACACTACGAACACCGCTAGCATCAGCGGCATGTTGAAGTCGCCTCGGTCTGGCGGCACGGCGCCGAAGCTCATTCCCCGGTCCTTCAAGCGGCTGCGTCGCCCCCAGGCATAGACCAAGGAGACGATGCCGATGGCCGCGATCGCGAAAGCGGAGCCGATGCCGAAACTCATCCAGAAGTCGAACTGGTTCGCCGTCATCGTGTCGATGACGCCCATCCCCTTCTGCCACTGCGTCAGCACACCCCGGTGGTAGAGGACCGGGTTCACGATGATGGTTACCAGGGCCGCCGCGGCGCCGCCAACGACGAGCCAGAAGGGCAGAACGAACCCCACCATGATGGTGCCCAGGTTGGTGTCGAGGCCCATGGGCACGGCGGGCAGAAGGTTCTCCGTGCCCGTGGTGAAGTCGACCCAGGGGATGGGCAGGATGTTGATGGGACGCTTGAGGACAGCGCCGGTGAGGGCGGGAATACCGGCATAGATGGCTCCGAAAGCCAGCCCGATCATGGATCCTATGGAGAACACCCGCCATCGCCATGTCTCACTCTTGCTGTGCGTCTCCGCGAGCGCGGTTGCCCCCTGGGCTGCCACGGGAGCCATCGGGAAGGGGAGGCGCTCGAGATCAGACGTCACACGGAAGAGCACGTACGCCGCGGAGAACCAGTTCAGGCGGCTGAGGACTTGGCCGAGGATCATGACCACGATGGGCACGAGCCAGGCGTGCTGCATGAAGGAGCGGACGTTCAGGGCGCCAGATTCCTGGGTAGGGACCACCCAGCCAGGAATGTCGGCGGCGAAGGCGGCCGCGGCGGGGGAGGTCTTGAAGTAGACGCTCCAGATGGGGCCGGAGAAGGGGCCGCCGCTGAGAGCCAGGGCTCCGTTCAGAGCTGTCAGGGAGCCCGCGATGTAGAAGATCAGATAGATCTCCTGCTTGCCCAGTGCTGTGAACGAGCGACGCGCCGCCTCGGCGAAGAGGATGATCGTCGTCCACTCCGCCGCGGGGCCCAGGTTCTGACCCACGAGCAGGCCGAGGTAGATTGCCCCCGGCAGCATGACGAAACCCACAAAGAGGGTGCCGAGGAGAACCCGGGAGCTGAAGCCCTCCACGAAGCCGTCGGGAGGACGCATGAGATCCCGGTAGATCTCTATCTCCTTATCGCGCAGTTCCTCCACGTCCGGCCCTCACAGCTCGGGGTAGGCTCCGGCGTCGGTTTCGTGCCGAACGGGCTAGCCCCCTTCCGGCGAGGGCAGCTCAGGAGGCTACTGATGGTCCGCCACGACACTTTGGACGAGGTCAAGGTCCTGGCCGATCTGCCTGGCGAGCTCCTCGCGGTTGTCGAACCGCACGATCCCTCGCAGCCGACGCAGGAACGACAGCCGAAGGCGGCGGCCGACCAAGTCACCCTCGAAGTCCAAGAGGTGCGCCTCGATGGTCGGCTTCTCGCACCCGAAGGTAGGCACCGGCCCTACATGCACGCCGGCAGGGTAGGCAGTGCCTCCCACCTCAGCGATGGCAGCGTAGATCCCCAGGGCGGGGAGCACACGTCTGGATGGGGGCGCGAGGTTGGCCGTCGGGAAGCCCAGCCCAACACCGCGGTGGTCGCCCTCCACAACCTCGCCCAGCAACGAGTAGGGACGCCCAAGCATGTCTCGGGCGTCAGCCATGCGGCCGTCGCTGACCGCCTCCCGGATCCGGCTACTGGAGATGATCTCCCCATTCCACAGGGTCGCTGGCACGAGTTGCACCGTGAAGGCCAGATGCGCGCTCATGTGGTCCAGCAGGGCCACATCGCCCTTACCGCCGCGGCCGAAGCGATGGGTAGCGCCCACAACAACGGCGACGGCGCCCAACCCTCCCACAAGCACATCCCGGATGTACTCATCGGGCGGGGTCTTCGCCAGATCGGCATCGAAAGGCAGCACGCGGATCACGTCCACGCCGGTGGCGTCGAGGTACTCCAGCCGGTCATCCAGGCTGGTCAGGTACCGGAAGCCCTCGATGCCCGCGTACGCGGCGGGGTGGGGATCGAATGTCACCACGCAGGAGGACACTCCACGGTCCCTGGCCGTCGCAATAGCCGTCCGCACGATGTCCTGGTGCCCCACATGGACGCCATCGAACGCCCCCACCGTTACGACACAGGGGCCTCGCTTGCTGCGTGCTTTGTCCGATCCGATGAGTATCTCAGCCATCTCGTGGGTCCTGTCCCCCAACCACCGTCCGCGGCGCCAACCGGCCATCCTCAGCGACGCCTATGCCGAGGAAGCCCGACGGACCGAAGACGGCCATGGGTCCCTGGCTCGACTCCACGCCAAGCACGGGATTCCCGGATGTGAAGGCTCGCTCCTCCGCTGCTGCCAGCGAGACGCGCGATAGGTGGGGCACGGCCTGCTCCATGGGCTCGGCCTGCCGTACAGCAGCCTCGCGGCCTTCACGAGCCAGCTCGTCGAGGGAGGGCGCGCCCTCGACCGACCAGGGGCCCACGCGAGTGCGCCGCAAGCCGTCGATGCACGCCGGTACACCGAGAGTTGCCCCTAGGGCTTCGCCGACCGAGCGCACGTACGTGCCGCTTGAGCAGTCGATCACCAGGGGGACCCGCACGAGACCGCCTTCCTCGAGGCGAGCAGGCCCGATCGGACTCAGCCGGTCGATCCGGCAACTCCTGGGTTCCCGCTCGACTACCTCGCCCGACCGCGCTATCTCATGCAGCCGCCGGCCCTGGTGGTGGATCGCCGAGACCATCGGAGGGACGAGAGCGATGTCGCCCTCCAACTCGCGGCCAGCGGCCTCCAGGGACTCTGTCGATGGACACTCACACGCGGCTTCCGCTGTGGTGACGCCCGACATGTCCAGGGTGTCCGTGGCGCGCCCGAGCACCAGTTCGAAGGTATACGTCTTGTCCTCGCCGAGGAGGTACTGCTGCAACCGCGTGGCCACGCCGAGGAGGATCACGAGGAGCCCCGTTGCCGGCGGGTCGAGGGTCCCCGCATGGCCGACCCTGCGCTGGCCCAAGAGCCTTCGAACCACCGCTACGACGTCGTGGGAAGTGGGACCAGCGGGCTTATCCACACGGAGCATACCATGTACCAATGCGCTACTCCGGCCCGGCCGCGAGATGCTCGCGCGCGGCCTGTAGCAGAAGGCGAATGGCTTCGTCGGGCGGCGCCTCTATGGTGCAACCTGCGGCCCTGGTGTGACCTCCTCCGCCGAAGTGCATCGCGAGTCTCGCGACGTCCACGTCGTCACCGCGGGAACGCATGCTGACGCGGCACTCCCTGGGCTTCACCTCGGAGATGAGCGCGGCGGCAGAGCTTCCCGCTACCACGCGGAGATCGACCACGATGCCTTCGGCGTCTTCGGGGCGAGCGGAGAGGGAGGCGAAATCGTCGCGACTCAGCAGCGACCATGTGAGCCCGGAGGTCTCATCGATCTCGGCGCGCTCCAGCGCCCTTCCCTTGAGCCGCAGTCGGTGGAGCGGCATGGTATCGTGCATGTCGCGCACGATGGCCTCTGGGTCGGCTCCCGCTTCGACCAGGCGCGCCGCGTTGCAGAAGGCCGTGGGGGTGGCGTTGCTTTGGCTGAAGCGGCCCGTGTCGAAGATGTGGCCGGCGAGGAGGCAGGTGGCCAACTCCATCGTGAGGCCCACACCCATGATGTCGACGAGGAGCTCCATCATCAACTCGGCTGTGGAGGATGCGTCGCCGTCGGTACAGCGCACATCGCCGAAGGGCACGCCGTCACTGTGATGGTCGACGCTGATCAGGCGCGGCGCCGCAACTAGGTGTTTCCTCAGCGCGCCCGCGCGATCGAGGCTCGCGCAGTCCAGGGCGATGGCCGCGTCTACGGCAGAGCCCAGGTCCGGCGGAGGCGGGCCGACGCCAATCCGGCCGATGGCGGGGAGGAAGTGGTACATGGCCGCAGGAGCGTCCTCGGTATAGGCGTGCACCGTCTTCCCCAGGGTCTCAAGCCCGAGCATGAGCGCGGTGAGGCTGCCCAGAGCGTCGCCATCAGGTCGCACGTGCGTGGTGGCGAGGAAGGTCTGGCCGCTGGAGAGGGCGGCCGCCACGGCTTCCAAGCACTCACGACGACTCATGTTCACCCTCCTGGGCGCGATCACTCTCGATCTCAGCCAGGATGCGGGCGATATGTTCCGCGTGCTCCGCGCCTCGGTCACGCTCGAAGACGATCTCGGGCACATGGCGAAGTCGGACTCGCTCGCCGAGCATGCGGCGGATGAAAGGCCGAGCGCGGTCCAGGGCCTCGAAGCTCTCCCGCATCTCGTCCTCCGTCGAACCGATCACGCTAAGGCGGATCTTGGCGTGGCGGAAGTCGGCGGATAGATCAACGGAGCTGACTGATACGATGCCCACTCGGGGATCGCGGACTTCACGCGCGATAACGTCACTGATGGCATCGCGGATCAGCCGCGCGACTACCCTCTGCTTCCGTTCCATGGCACGGCCTCCGAAGCTAGAGCCACTCCACGGTGGCCTGGAGAACCTCCAGGCGCGGATCCCGGTCGACCAGCCCCAGCGCGCTCTGCAGGACCTGCTCAGTATGAGCGCGATCATTGGACAGGCAGACGATGCCGATCTGGCTCCGTCTCCAGATGTCGTGATCGCCGAGCTCGGCGGCCGACACATTGTACTGGTCGTGAAGCTGGTCGAGCAGCCGCCTCAGCACTCGCCTCTTGTCCTTGAGGGAGTTGCTGTCAGGGATGTGAAGGTCCAGGCTAAGCAGCCCCACGGCCATGCCTCGTCCCCATCTCGGCGGCCGAAAACGCATCCCCAAAGCCACAGGAAACGCGCCCTGCGGCGCCTCGACGGTGAGACCGAAACGTCGCAGGGCGCGCTATCAGTCGGCCAGGGTCCGCTCCAACTGGCGCATCGTGTAGCACTCGATCTTGTCGCCCTCGGTGAAGCCATTCCAGTCATCGAGCGAGATGCCGCACTCGCGGCCTCCCTCGACCTGGGATACGTCGTCCTTGACGTGTCGCAGCGAGCTCAGTTTGCCCTCATGGACGAGTTCGCCATCTCGGTAGACGCGGACACCCTCCCCACGCTTCATCTGACCGTCCATGACGGCGCATCCCGCAACGACTCCCGTGCGGCTGATCTTGAACACAGCCCTCACTTCCGCGTGTCCAAGGACGACCTCCTTGAAGATAGGCTTGAGCTTGCCAACCATGAGGTCCTGCATGTCCTCGATGATCTCGTAGATGATCGAGTACTCCCGCAGCTCGACCCGCTCCTCGCGCGCAAGGGAATCGACCCCGGGCTCCATGCCCACCTGGAAGGCAATGATGATCGCCTTGCCCGCCGCAGCCAGGCTCACATCGGACTCGGAGACGCTCCCGACTCCGGAGTGAGCGACCTTGATCTTGACCTCCCGATGTTCGAGCCTGTCCAGCGCCTGAGTGATCGCCTCGAGCGAGCCGTGCACATCGGCCTTCAGCACCACGTTCACTTCGGTGACGGTGCCTGCCTGGATTTGCTCCATGAGCCCAGCCACCGAGGTGGGAGCCGCCATGGAGGTCTGTCGCCTGCGGGCGACATCCTGAAGCTCCTTGGCGATCTGGCGCGCGACACGCTGGTTCTCGACGACCCGCATCTCCTCGCCGGCCTCGGGCACGTCTTCCAGCCCCCACACCTCGCACGGGTGGCCCGGCTCGATCTTCTTGGCTCGTTTGCCACTCGGCGTCACAAGGGCGCGTACCTTGCCGGCCCACTGGCCGCACACGACGAAGTCGCCCGTCTTCAGGACGCCCTCGCGGACGATCACGGTGGCTACCGGCCCGCGCGAGGAGTCACGTTCGGCTTCGATAACGACGGCCTTTGTGTCTCCTCCGACCTCGGCGGTGAGCTCCTGCACTTCCGCGACGAGGAGGATCATCTCGAGTAGGTCGTCGATGCCCTCCCGAGTCATGGCCGACACGTTGGTGGTGACGGTGTCGCCGCCCCAAGCCTCAGGGACGAGCTCGTGCTCGGTGAGTTGCTGGAGCACGCGCTCGGGATTGGCCTCGGGGAGGTCGATCTTGTTCACGGCGACGATGATGGGAACTTGAGCCGCCTTCGCGTGGTTGATGGCCTCAACGGTCTGCGGCATGATCCCGTCGTTCGCGGCCACCACGAGGACGGCGATGTCGGTCACCTGGGCGCCGCGGGCGCGCATGGCCGAGAATGCCTCATGGCCGGGGGTGTCCAGGAAGACGATCGTCCGATCGTTGTGGGTGACCTCCGACGCGCCGATGTGCTGCGTGATGCCGCCCGATTCGCCGTCGGCCACATGGGTCCGCCGGATGGAGTCGAGCAGGAGCGTTTTGCCGTGGTCGACGTGACCTAGCACGGTCACGACCGGGGGACGCGGCACGACCTTCACGTTGGCCTCACTCGAGGCTGCCTTAGCCTTGCGCTTACGGCCCTCAACGGCCTGAACCGCGGCCTCGAAGGAGACCTCCTCACGGACGATCTCGGCGGTGATGCCCAGGTCGGCCGCGATAGCTCTTGCCGTCTCGCCAGTGATGGTGGCGTTGATATTCGAGGGGGCGCCTCGTACGAGGAGCTCTCTCAGAATGTCGGCAGTGCCAAGCTGCAGGGCGTCGGCCAGCCCACGAACGGAGACCGGGTCGGGAATCTTCACGACCGTACCGACTGCCACGTTCCGCCGGCGCTGCTGATCTCGCTGACGCTTCTCCCGGTCGCGTTCACGGTCACGATCCCGCTTTTCTCGCTCCTTGGCCTTGCGCTGCGCGCGCGCCTCACGGCGTTCGCGTTCACGCTCGCGGCGCTCATCGCGAGCCCGCTCGTCAGCCTCCACATCCTGCGGGCTGACTACCTCGGCCGGGGCCTCATCCTCGTCGACGGCCTCCTCGGGCTCCACAATCTCGGGAACATCCACCGGCCGCATGGGCTCGACGCGCTCCTCGACCTCGCCAGGGACAACCTCCGTGCGGTTGGTGGCCACAACCTCGACCGGGGCGATCCGAACGGGACCCGCAGGCTCCGGCTCGACCTCAGGAGCGGCCACCGCAGTGACGGGTTCGGCGACCGCTGCCTCTGGCTGCTCCTCGGTGGGGGGGGCGGCGGCTTCCGACTGGCGGGCCGGCACCACTCGCGCGCCGTGTACAAGGGTCTCCCCCGGCTTGCGCAGCGCGGGGCGCGCCGCCTCCGGCCCCAAGTGCACGACGGTCTCCTCGTCCTTGGCCGCGTCGCGACGCCGAACCACCTGCGAGAGGCGTCCACCGCGCGACGGGCCGGCAAGACTCGGCCGGCCCGGGGTCTGACTTGGCGCGGTGATGAGCCCTGAGCCTGCACGGGTACTGCGCAGCTTGTCGCGAACGCCCTGGGCGACCTCATCGGCCAAGGTGCTGGAGTGGCTCTTCACCGGCTGCCCGAGAACCTCCAGAACCTCCATCACGCGCTTGCTGGTGATGCCCATCTCGCGCGCTAGCTCGTGCACTCTGATCTTCTCACCCAAGGTGATCACCCCCGGTGCCTTCCGCTTGGTGCATGTCCTGCCTCGCCGTAGCGAGGGGTCCGAGGGAGACCTGAGTCCCCAAGGCGTGGCCTGCCCGCTGCGCCAGTCTCGGAGACTCGGAGCACTCGGGCCGTGCGCACACGTACACACGGCCTCCAATGCGAGCTCCCATCGTCGCAATGGGATCGTGGGCGCCGCAGACGTCCGCGCGGTTCGTGTCGAGGGCAATCATCACCCTGCGATCATACCTTCCTCTGCACATGAGACAGGACCGCAAACTCATTGGCACCGTCCTGGCATTCCCGGACTATTGGCGGCAGCAGCCGCGGGCCCGCACGCCGCTCCTATACCTCGGTCGGGGAGGGCGGCTCTCCAACCCCGTCATCGGCGTCGTTCGCGTCGGGATCATCGATCTCCTCAGCGGGCTCGGCCGCCAGTTCCTCATCGAATCGCTCGTCGTCGCTGCTAGAGGGGACCATGCCCTCCGGCCGGGGACCATAGCGAACGGCTTCGTCGCCCTTGGCCCTCCGTCGCACGTCGTCCGCCGTATAGCCATCGATCGTGCTCACATGGGAGGACACGTTCACGCCCATCTCCCGAAGGATATCGATGGCCTCCTTGCTCGCGATCCCGAGCTCGCTCGCCAGATCGTAGACGCGCTCCCGAACCTCGGCGGGATCCTGACTCGCCCAGAGCTCCTCGCGCTTGCGGTGCTCGTGTTCGGCCTCGCCGACCACGTCTATCTTCCAGCCCGTCAGTCGGCTCGCCAGGCGGACATTCTGGCCCTTCTTGCCGATGGCGAGCGAGAGCTGGTCCTCGGGTACGACCACCTTGGCGCTGCGGCCTTCCTCGTCCAGTTCCACCGTCGTCACTTCCGCGGGACTGAGCGCCTCCGAAAGGAAGGCCTTAGCGTCATCGCGGTACCGGACGATGTCGATCTTCTCGCCCGCCAGTTCGTCCACAACGGCCTGCACCCGCGAGCCGCGGTGCCCCACGCAGGCTCCGACCGGGTCGACCTTCTCCTCGTTCGACTTCACGGCGATCTTCGCGCGGAAGCCCGGCTCGCGCTCCACGCCCTTGATCTCGACGATGCCATCGTAGACCTCGGGAACCTCCAGCTCGAACAACAGGCGAACGAGCTCAGAGTGGGTGCGCGACACGATAACCTGCGGGCTGCGAGCGCTCCGGCGCACATCCAGCACATACACCTTGAGGCGGCGATGCACGGCATAGGGACGCTCGTTGGGGATCTGCTCGCGGTACGGCAGGAGTGCCTCGACCCGGGGCCCCAAGCTGACATAGACATTGCCGTCGTCACGCCTCTGGACCTCGGCGGTGATAACCTCTCCGATGCGGCCCTGAAAACGGTCGAAGACGATCTCCCGCTCCGCCTCCCGCACGCGCTGGACGATGACCTGCTTGGCGGTCTGGGCGGCGATGCGACCGAAGTCCCGGGGCGTAACCTCCTGTTCGAGGATGTCGCCCACCACGGCCGAGGGATCCACAGTGCGTGCGTCGGCCACGGAGACCTCTGTCTGCGGGTTCTCCATGCGGTCGACCACCTGACGCAGAGCAACAATGCGCAGTGGGCCAGTGTTCTTCTCGCCGAAATCGACGCGCAGCTCGCCAGTCGCCCCGTAGCGCTTGCGGTAAGCGGATTCGATGGAAGCCTTGACGGCCTCCATGAGCACCCCGTGGGGGATGCCCTTCTCTTCCTCAATCTGTGCGAGCGCCGCTAGGAATTCCGGGTTCATCTCTATCGCCTCGTTCGCTCCGAACCGTGGTGCGACCCAAGCGCCGGTCGCTCGATCCTAACCGACCTGCCGCCGGATCCGGTGCGGCACATGCCGATGAAGGCGCGATGAGGACGCCATGAGGGGCCCCGTCGCACCCGCTTCAGGCCCTCCGCGGCACATCCGCTGCCGCTCGGACCCCTCCGAGCCTATGCTTCTCGATCCTTTTGGGGGAGGAGGTCGTCCCACTCATAGTGGAGACGCGCCTCAAGGATATCCTCAATGGCGAAGGCTTCGTCCGTCTCTCCCGTCTGAACGGTAACGAGACCATCCTCGAATCCCACTAGCTTCCCTTGCACCTTACGGGTCCCGTTCTCGCCGCGGACTCTCATCCGGACCGAACTGCCTGCGAATCGGCGGAAGTGCTCGTCCTTACGTAGGGGCCTATCGAGCCCCGGAGAGGACACCTGCAACATATACGGGCCGCTCACCGGATCCAGAGCATCGAACCAGTGATCGACCGTCTCATGGCCGCGCGCGCAGTCTTCGTTGGTGATCCCTCGCTCGGGGTGGTCGATAAGCAGCTCCACGAGGAGCTTGCCCTCGGCTTTGCCAACCCGTAGATCCACGAGTTCATAGCCATCCCGGGCCAAGTCGTTCTCGATCTCCCGCGCGCACTGAGAGAGCTTGACCCGATCGACCCGGGCAAGCTGACGGCGCCCCTCTGTCGAGGGACGTCTGCCTTGCCCCTGGGTCCGCACGCGAAATCACCACCTGCCAACATGCCAAAGAGTGGGCGCAAACCCACTCTTCGCGTCGTCCGCTAGAGTCTAGGTTGACCAATATACCACAGCCCCGGGGTAGGCGCAAGCCGGCCTTGGCGCGGCTTGGGGGCACGTCAGAGCAGTCCCCGGCGCTCTTGTATCGGCGGGTGTACTCCAGTACGCTCAGGCAGTCAACGGTGCGTCGGTGGATGTGCGATCCTAATGGTGAGTTGCTGAACTATCTGGGTAACCTTTAGATGTGAAGGTTGCGCCACACTAGACGCGGTCGTGGATCCGTCGAAGGGATGGGCGCATATGCCGCTGCGTCGCTTCAATGAGGCCGTTAGACGCCTGCTCTGCGTGGCCTGCATGCTAGGAGGGCTCGCGTCTGTGTGCATCGCCCAGAACCGCCCACTCCCGCCACCCTCAGATCCCGAGGCGATCCAGGCCGACGCGCTGGTGGGCGCCTACTACTTCCCAGGATGGTCCCAGGACGACCGGTGGTACTGCATCAAGGCGTTGGATGACGTGCTGCACCCGCTCCTTGGCTACTACCGCGAAGGCGATCCCACTGTAGCCGACTGGCACATCAAGTGGGCACTCGAGCATGGGATCTCCTTCTTCGCCTTCGACTACTACAGCTTCCAGGGCAGCGAGATGCTGGAAGAGGCCCTCCAGGCCATGCTCCGCTGCCGGAGCATCGATCAGTTCAAGTTCTGCCTCAACTGGTGCAACCATCAGGAGCCCGAGACCCAGGACGCGGAGGAGTTGCGCCGGTTCGGCGACGTCGTCATCGACGCCTACCTCACCCATCCCTCGTACCTCAGGATCGACGGCAAGCCTGTGCTCATGATTCTGGGTGGGTACAGCTTCGTGAAGACCCTTGGCGTGGATGGCGCCGCGCAGGCTTTTGGCAGGTTCGAGGAGCGGTGCCGTGAAGCCGGATTGCCAGGCCTGTATCTGGTCTCCTGCGAGGGCTTCATCGACGGAGCCGAGGCGGTGTCGCGCGGGTTGGAGGCGGGTATCGACGCGTTCTGTCTCTACAACTACCCCTACGCGGGTTCATCGGTAACGGGTCCGGGCGGCGAGTACGCCGAGATGAGCTATGAGCACCTCATCGAGCAGGGCAGGGGGCTGTGGGAGCACTGGCGAGGGCTCACGGACGGCTGTTTCTGGCCCACAGTCATGCCCGGATGGGACCGGCGGCCCTGGACCAAGGACCAGGATCTGCGAAGGGTGGGCAGCACAGCCGAGCTGTTCGGGAGGTCGCTCTCCTGGGCCAAGGACGCTGTCAACGCGGACCGCGTTGTGATGATCGAGGCCTGGAACGAATGGGGAGAGGGCTCCGTGCTCGAACCCAGTGTGGAGGAGCGTTTCTCCTATCTGGAGGCGGTTCGCCGGGTGTTCTGCCCGGGAGTGGAGCGGCCCGAGAGCGAGGCGCCGGCCCCCGAGGATCGCCCTGACGTGCCCCTCCCACGCGTGGACCGGTGGGGCTTCAGCTTCGAGACCGAGGGCTGGACGCCGACTCGGCTTGGCGACTTCCGTCAGACGACGGGCTGCATCGAGGGCGTGGCGCTGGACAACGATCCGGCGATCAGCAGCCCGAAGACCTATCTGCCATGTGAGGAGTACAGCGCTATTGCCGTTCGTATGCGGGCATGGGCGGACGCTGCAGCCAGCACAGAGACGGAGACCGGCGAGGTCTTCTGGTCGACCACTCGCGGCGGCCTGTCCCAGAGTCGGTCGGTGACTTTCCAGGTTCCCCTTGATGGAGAGTGGCGCACCCACGTCATCCCCGTAGCCGACCATCCGGGCTGGACCGGTACCGTTGATAGTCTGCGGCTGGATCCCGTGGGACGCCCAGGCGTGCAGCTCCAAATCGATTCCGTGACTATCCTGCCCTAGCGATGTGTGCTACACTCAAAACTTCTGAAGCGCCTCGGGGTGTGTAGGATGCGGGCTGTCGAGGCCAGTGGAACAACCGGCAGCGCCGGAGCGGCCAGACTCCGGAGCCTTCAGTTTTGCCTCTTCCTGGGTATAGCACTGGCGGCCCTGCAGTGGCGCTATCCCGCCCTGTTCTCACGCGCCGACCAGTTCGCCTATGACCTGGCCAACAGCCACCGTCCGAACCCGCCGGCCGTAGAGGACATCCTGATCGTTGAGATCGACGACACGAGTCTCGATGACGCCCACCTTGGGCAGTTCCCATGGCCCAGATCGACGTACGCGGAGCTCATAGCGAGGCTAGAGAGCGCTCGGGCGATCGGGATCGACGTGTTGTTTCTAGAGGCGGACCGGTTGGACCCAGTGGGCGACGCGGCCCTGGCGGACGCGATCGGCCGCCATGGGCGCGCCGTGCTCCCGGCCAGCATACTCACCGATCGCGCGGTGAGTGGCGAGTCCCGGCAGCGCCTTTTGACGTGGCAGGGGAAGCTCGCGTCGGCGCCCTCCTCCAGGCCCTCCATCACCCCAGACCGGCTCCAGCCGCCTGTTCAGCCACTCGTGGCAGCTGCCGCGGCCGTGGGGTTCGCCAATCTGGTGGCGGACGGCGATGGGCGGTACAGGAGGTTCCGGCCCTACTACACCGGTGACGACAGCCTGGTGTACCCCAACTTCGCCTGCGAGGTGGCCCGGATCGCGGTCGGCGCAGACGCAACCGAAATGTACGGAGGCGCAGGGGGCGGCCTCACGGTCGCCGGCCGCCGCGTCTGCATGTCCGACGCGCACGTCTGGATCAACTACGCTGGCCCGGCCGGGACAGTGCCGCGGGTGAGCGCCGCGTCGCTGCACGCCGGAGAGGTGCCGGACAGCGACATACAAGGCAAGATCGTGCTGATCGGCGCGACCGCGGCCGGCCTCTACGACATCCACCCTGCACCCTATCCGGGCAGCGGTGGGCGTATGTGCGGCGTCGAGACTAACGCCAATGTGATCAACACACTCCTCTCGGCCCGGCCCATCGCCTATGAACCCACCTGGCTGGCCGTCGTGGGGCTCCCTGTGTTGTCCCTGCTGGCGTGGTGGCTCGCGTGGAGGTGGGGGGCGGCTCGAGGCGCAGGCGCGATCGTCGTGGGTGGCGCCCTGCTCGTCGCGGTCTACCTTGGCGGCTTCTGGTTCCTGGACACCATCGGGCCCATATCCGCGCGCCTCACCGCCCTGTTGGGCGTCGGCCTCGCATCGGTTCTGGACCGGATGCGCGAAGAGGCACGACTCCGGAACCGGCTGGTGGAGGCTTTCGCCGCCTATGTCGCCCCTGAGGTGGCGGAGCGCCTCGCTCGTAACCCCGACGACGCCGGACTGGCGGGCACGCGGCGCGAGATCACCGTGCTCTTCAGCGATGTCCGAGGTTTCACGACAGTATCGGAGGACATGGATCCGCACGATGTTGTGGCGCAACTCACCGAGTACTTCAACGCGATGGTGGATGCCGTCTTCCGGTTCAACGGCCTAGTGGACAAGTTCATAGGGGACGGTTTGATGGCCCTGTTCGGCTGCTTCGGCGATGAGACTGACCACTCCCGCCGATCAGTCATGGCCGCACTCGTCATGCGCGAGGCGCTGCCAAGGCTCAACGCGAAGTGGGAGGCCGAGGGGCGTCCAACCTTCCGTATCGGCATCGGCATACACAGTGGAGTGGCCGTCGTGGGGAACATGGGGGCTAAGCGCAAGTGGAGCTTCACCGCCGCGGGAGATACGGTCAACGCGGCTTCACGCATATCCGACCTCACCAAGGCGTACAAGGATAGGTGGGAGACAGTCATCCTGGTCAGCGAGCCCGTCGCGCGCCAGGTGGAGGACTTGGTCGAACTCGAGCGGATTGGCGACCAGCCCCTCCGCGGCCGACAGGAGTCTATCTCAGTCTACGCGGTCCTGTCAGCGCGCGTAGGCGCGCGGAAGGACGAGGTGACCACCGATGTTGCTGCGTCGCAAGCGCCAGACCCAGGCGCCCGCGTCTGATCGTGAGGCCCTGGAACAGGCTTTTTCGGACCTGGCTCAGGAGCAGGAGGCCCAGGCCCGCAAGGCCGCGCGCAGGAGGCGGCGGGTAACCCTCCCTGCCTGGCTGGACCGACGGGTGCTCTGCGGGCTCCTCGCGGTGCTGACGATACTCGTCGCAGATGGAGTGAGGCGTCAAAACGGGGAGTTCTTCGCTGAGATCATCGACTGCGTTGGGGATGTAACCCTGACCGATGGGGATGGCGACTCCATAGCCGCGAAGACCGGCGGGCGCCTCACCTCAGGCGCCGTGGTGCAGACCGGATCCGCGGGCCGCGTCGTGCTCGAGCTAGCCGACGGCACGCGGCTGGTCGTCGTCGCCGGTAGTAGGATCGACCTGACGGCGCTGGACTACAACCGAGGCGGCGACTTCCGTGACCACACCTTCGCCCTCCACGGAGGGCGGGTCATGGCCGCGGTCAGCGATCGGTTCGGGGCCCAATCAGACCTCGCCGTCGCGACACCAGGGGCCGTCGCGGCGGTCCGCGGCACGACCTTCCTCGCGGAATACGATCCGAGCAGCCGCCTGACTCGCGCCGCCTCAATGGACGGCTCCGTTGACCTGTCGGCGAACGGCTTCATGACGAGGACGGTCTCCGCCGGAACGATGGCCTATGCGGCAGCAGACGGTGGGCTAAGCGAGCCATGGCACTTGCCCGAGGATATCCAAGGAGCGTTCCGCGGTGAGGGCGAGCTCGCGCTACCACCCAGCGAGGATCCACTGATGCGCCGGATCGAGTACCCGCTGCTCCGGATCCTCGATCCGGTGCTATCCATCCTCGGCATCGGGCGTAGCTCATGGGGCGTCTTGGCCGGCAACGCCGCGCGCCGCAGTGCCGCCACCCAGGCGGCTCAGGACATATGGCAGGATCTGGAGACCCAGCAGGCAATACCGCCACGGGTGACGCTCAGCACGCTTGAGGAGCTATCCCTCCCGGAGTCGAAACGGAAGGCCGTGATCAACCAACTCGCCGGGAATCGCCTGCAGGGCTACATTGCGGGGAACAACTCCTACGCAGTGCTCCTTCGAGCCAAGGATCGAAACCGTACGCCCATCCTGGTCACGCCTGCCGGGGTCCAAGACATATCGCGCAGCGACGCCCCCCTCTACGAGGCACTCCGCCAGTGTGGCGTGCAGGTCACCGCTCCCGAACCCTAGCCCTCGTCCGCCGCCGGCTCGGGTTCCGCCGCGGGAAGCATGTCAGGATCGGCGCCGTCGGTGAGATACGTGACTGTGCCGGACTCCAGGTCCACGACGTGGAGCTTGCCGTCCGTCGTGCCGACTACGGCGATGCCTTCATCCTCGTCGATCGAAAGCCCGGCAGCGTTGGGGATCGCGGCGAGAAGCTCGTGTTGCTGATCCGCGAGGTCCAGCCAGTAGATCCCCGACTCCATACCGGCGGCCTCCCCCAGGGCGAGTAGGGTGCCGTAGACGCCGAACTCAGTGAGATCGACGCCCGTCACGAGCACTCCGCCGAGGAGATCCTCGGGGATGAGTTCGATCTCCGCATCTTCCACGAGGTCCCAGAGCCGGTACCAAGAGGACACATCCGTAGGGAAGCGGGGAAGGGTGAGCAGATCGCCCTCCGTGGCGACCCGCAGACGGGCGCGGTCGAGGTTGATGTCGCCGTACCAGGTGGCGATATCCGTAGGGAGGACGTGCCCTTCGGCGTTGATGATGGAGACATGGAGCTCAGCGCCGAATGGATCCTCTCGCTCCTCGTCCCCATCGAGTTCCAGGAAGGCGATCTGGTCATGGGGGAGGGCCCCGAGCCCGAGCGGCTGGATCAGGTCCTCCCAGGTAGCGACCTGCGGCTCGTCCGAGGCGACACCCGCATGCAGGCGGCACGCCGAGACGTCGCCGTGGTCGTCATACTCCCAGGACAGGAACAGGGCGATGTCCCGGTCCACGAAGACGGGACACCCGTAGGTCTTGGCTCCCGGGCCCGGGGGCGCTCCATCGGTCGTCAGAGCTCGCTCCATGCCGTGCCGCATATCGAGCACGACAATATTGCCATCCCTGCTGAAGACCACTTGCGCCAGCGTATTGGGCTCAGCGGCCGTGGCCGTAGCGAGGAGCGCGAGGGCCAGGCTCAGAAGGGCAATCCTCATCGGGTACTCACCGCCTCCTCCGATAGCATGCACGAAGCCGCCGCTTCGGTTCAACCCGCCATCGTACATGCTACAATGCCGGTCGGTAGGCCCCCGTGAAGACACCAAGCGCCGGAAGGCGCCAAACCGAGGAGTTGAGCTTCTTGAGCACAATCGTCGATGTAGTCGCGCGACAGATCCTGGACTCGCGAGGGAACCCGACCGTCGAGGTCGAGGTTGCCCTGGAGACGGGCGATGTAGGCCGTGCCGCTGTGCCCTCGGGCGCGTCCACGGGCGCGTACGAGGCAGTCGAGCTTCGGGACGGGGATAAGGACACGTACCTGGGCAAAGGCGTCTTCAAAGTCGTGGAGAACGTCGAGGCCGTTATAGGTCCGGCTATCGTCGACATGGATGTTCTGAACCAGGTCCAGCTCGATCAGATGATGATTGAGCTCGACGGCACCCCCAACAAGAGCAGGCTTGGCGCTAACGCCATCCTGGGGGTTTCCCTCGCCTGTGCCCGCGCCGCAGCCTCCTTGCTCGAGCTGCCCCTGTACCGCTACATCGGCGGCGTGCATGCGCGCACCCTTCCGGTACCCATGATGAACATCCTGAACGGTGGGAAGCACGCCGAGTCCTCCGTCGACCTCCAGGAGTTCATGGCAATGCCGGTGGGCGCGCCCAGCTTCGCTGAGGCGCTGCGGTGGGGCGCGGAGGTGTTCCATGCCCTGAGGAAGGTCCTGAAGGACCGGGGCTGCAGCACCGGCGTGGGCGATGAGGGCGGCTATGCGCCGGATCTCGATGCCAACGAGACGGCGATCAAGGTCATCATCGAAGCGATCGAAAAGGCCGGATACACCCCTGGCGAGCAGGTCGCTATCGCCCTTGACCCCGCCGCGAGCGAGATCTACCAGGATGGCAAGTACCACCTGGCTGGCGAGGGTCGGGTCCTCTCGGGCGAGGATATGGTCGGCTACTGGAAGGACCTGGTCGACCGCTATCCGATCGTCTCCATCGAGGATGGCCTCCACGAGGACGACTGGGAGACCTGGCAGCTTCTCACTCGTGAACTGGGCCAGCGGGTTCAACTCGTGGGCGACGATCTCTTCGTCACGAATGTGGAGCGGCTCCAAAAAGGAATCGAGCTCAAGGCAGCGAACTCAGTGCTGATCAAGCTCAACCAGATCGGCACGCTCACCGAGACCATCGAGGCCATCGAGTTGGCGCGCCGCAACAAGATGACCGCAGTAGTCAGCCACCGGTCTGGCGAGACCGAGGACACGACCATTGCCGATCTGGTCGTAGCGCTGAACACGGGGCAGATCAAGACTGGGGCCCCGTCGCGCAGCGAGCGAGTGGCGAAGTACAATCAGTTACTCCGGATTGAGGAGGAGCTCGGCAGCGCGGCCGTCTTCCGTGGCAGGGACGCCTTCTACTGCATCTCCCGCTAGGACTCTCGTGAGGAGCCAGCCCGGCGCGAATGCAATGACTGCGGGTCGACGGATGCCGACATCGCCATGAATCGATCTGACAGTCGCGCCAGGCTGGCTCTGACCATCGTCTTGGTGCTCATCGCGGTCGTCTTCATCCAGAAGACGGCCAAGCCGTACCATATGGGCCGCCAAGCCCGTGCCGAGGCCCAGGAGCTGGCCGGCCAAGTGGAGGAACTGAAGCGGCAGAACGAGATCAGCGAGCAGCGCCTGGAAGCCCTACAGAGTAAGCGCGGCATCGAGATCGAGGCGCGCAAGCATCATTACATCCGTCCTACTGAGGTTCCCGTTCAGGTCGCGTACGACGACGGCCGGAGCCCCGGCGAACAGACGGACCCGTCCTCCATCGGCGAGTTCGACCCAGATCTGCCATGAAGTGCCAGCGCTGCCAGTGTCTGCTTCCCCCGGGCTACGACCGGTGTCCGGTGTGCGGGTGGACCGTCGGCGAGAGCGCTGGCGGCTCCCGGCGAGCTTCCACCTACCGCGGAGTCCACAGCCCGACAGACGCGATGGGCCGGCCGATCAGGGCCTGGTTCGACCTCGGACCGAACCCGTGGGTGAATCTCATCGTCGGGCTCTCGGTACTCCTCGGCTTCGCCGCGAGCGCCATCCCTACGGTGATCGTGGAGCGTAACCGCGTGCCCGCCTCCGTGTCAGATCCCCAGGTGGTTGTGGACGACTCGCAGCTCTTCGTGAGGTTCCTTGTCCGAGACGAGGAGGGCCGGTCTCTCTCCGTCGGAGGCGAGGCCTTCGTCGCTATGTGGATGAACGGGCCACCGCAGTCGGCGGGGACAGGACCAAGAGAGCAGAGCTTCGCCCTAGCCCCGAACTGCTTCCGACCCGCCTCGGGGGTGTACTCCATGCCGGATGGCTCCACGAGACGGGCGCGGGAGATTGTCGCGCAGGTGGGGCCGCTAGACATCGCGTCCATGGGGTGCAGCCAGGAGGGGGCCTCCGGCTCCACTGCCCTAGCGGTCGGGCTGCGAGTCAGCCCCGACAGGGGGCAGCCAATGGAGGCTGGCACAAAGTGGTTCGCGTTGACGGAGGAACTCCTATCCACTCTTCGCGGGATCTAGATAGGCCCCAGACGACCCTCCCAAGCCGATGGGCCCGCCTGGGACGCCTTGCGCTCGCCTCATGGATCCTGCTCGCGTGCCCCGTGACCGCGGAGTCGCTTGTCAGCACCTCCTTCGAACCTGACCCCGAGTGGCCAACCACGGCGGAGTTGCCTCCGGGCTGGGAGTTCCGCGCCGTCGACGGGACGCCCGATGTGCTGGCCCGCTGGGAAGCGGGCACGGCGCGAGACGGTGAGCGTTCACTGTCCATCGCTGGCCCGGGCTCTCGTGGAGCCCTGCTGGGGCCGCGCTGCCCCGTCGCGCCAGGGGACTGGATCCGATCATCGGTGTGGGTCCGCTCTTGGCGCCTCGACGGAAGCGCCTACCTCGGCATCGTCTGGTATGACGAACAGGGCGGTGTCATCGATGAAGTGCGGTCGGGGCCGGGAAGCGGCGCCGAGCGTTGGCGTCGGTGCGCCCTGGAGGCGCCAGCGCCGCCTGGTTCGGTAACGCTGCGTCCCTTCCTAGCCCTCGAAGGGTCGGGGATGGTCTGGTTTGATGAGCTGCGCGTGATCCGCCGAAGCGAGCCTCCTGTCAGGCTGGTGTCGGTCACAGCCTCTGGAGCGCGCCAGGGCGAGCGATGTCCCGTGACTCTCTCGCTCCAGCTGCCGGAGCCGATGCGACTACCCGGCATCATCGCCCTCGAACTGGTCTGCCTGACGGACGGCAGCATCGCGGCGCGGGCCGAGTTCAACACGGGGCTCGGGGATGAGGAGGATCTGCCGCCCGGGGCTCACGCCCTGGGGCCGTTCCAGATGGACGTGGATGCCTATGCGACGCCCGGACCGCACTACGTCAGGGCGCGGCTGGCCACCATGTCGCTGGACAGCCTAGGGCTGGACCAAGGCGTGTTCGAGGTCGGCACGAGGAGCCGAGCGCCGGTCGAGGGGCGGAGAGGGCGACTCACCGTGGCGGCTCCCCAGACCGTGGCGGCCGGCGAGACCGTCGAAGTGGACGCTGGTCTCACCTTGTGGCCCGCTACGGACCGACCGGTGTTCGTGGCAGTGGGACTCGAAAGCGAAGGGGCTCTGTACGCTGCCGCCGAGCTTCTCCTCGGCATAGAGAGCCAAGAGGGCGACTCTACGCGCCTCGCGGCGAAGGGCCTGCTTGGCATCCCGGCGGCACTGCCGCCAGGAGCCTACAGCCTCGTGGCCACCGCCACCGGCGAGATCCTGGACAGCCCACGGGCCGAGCAGCCCATAGAGGTGACCGGAGAGGGTGGGGGGACTCGTCCACTCTCCTGGGGACGGTACGTCTCGGCAGAAGGTTCGAGCCACTTCTGGAGGACCTCCGAGACGGGTGTCCTGGTCTGGGATGGCTTCCCCTTCATGCCAACGGGAGTCATGGTCCGCACCCGGTACCTCGAGGAGTACAGCCTCCTCGATCCCCAGGGGAATGGTGATCGATGGCAGGAGTTCGAGTCCCGGACTCGCGCTCTGGCCGACGCCGGGATCGAGGACGTCTATCTGGTTACCGGCCCCCGCGGACTTGCCGATGTGCCAACCGCGGCCATGCAGCGGGTAGTGGACAGGTTCGAGGAGCTGGGCTTCCGCTACGGGATCGAGATTGGCGGCGCCATGGGGGATGGGTACGAGGGATACCTCCTGGGCGCTCGCTGGCGTCTCAACGAGTGCGTGGCTGGACGCGAGAACGCCATCGCGCTTCCCCCGAACCAGTTCCAGTACGGAGCATCGGCTCTAGTCACCCTATACGATGAGGCGACCGGGGAGCTGGTGGGCGCACGCCATGCCCCGATCACGGGTGACTCGGTCGTACTCGCCATCGAGGAGTCTGAGGAGACCAAGGGACGCTCCTACTCACTCCATGTGACTCCCCTGGTACGAGTGCCGCCCGGTGTGGGCGCCGGCGATGTGGCCAACGAGGGGGCATTCCGAGCGAGGAAGCGCGGGGTTTGCGACGCCATCGACGCGCTGCGGTTCGGGGATGGCCTACGCTTCTTCATGAACCCCCTTTCGGGCGACCCCGGCCTGCCGCCAGCGAGCGTGCTCCCGGCTTTCCCCTCCACCTTCGCCCGGAGCTTCGGAGCGTGGCTCGACGCGGCATATGACGGGGACATTGACATGCTGCGGCGCTGTTGGGGGGCCGAGGACGTACCATCTTTCGAGACTGCGGGGCAGCTGGTACCCGCTGCTGGTCCCAAGACGATGCTCCTCGTCGACGCGATGAGTGGCGCCGCATATAGCTTCGACCCCGGCGATAGCGCCTACTGGGCCGACCTGGAGCGCTTCCGAGAGGAGGCCCAGGCGAGCGCCCTCGAGGACATGGTCGAGTCGGTGAAGAGCATCGTCGATGTACCCATTCTCATCGAGCCCGCAGCCGGCGAGATCGAGGCGCCGCTCCCGGGCGCCGAGGGCGGAACCTTCCTGAGAGCTACCCGAGGGTCGGGTCTGCACAACATCAGCCGCAGCGCGCGTTTCGGCCCTGACGGGGTCAGCATCGCCTCGCCGGCGCTACCCAGCGACCTGACGTCTCTGGCCCTAGCGGTTCGCTTGGCGGAGAACCGACAACAGCTGCGCCTGCCCTGGCTCGTAGCCACTCGGCTGCGCCCGACTGCCCAGGACATGGCTCAGGGAGACACCATCGACGGGCTACTCTCGCAGGCTCTGGAGTGGGGGGTCTCAGGGCTCTACGTCCGTTGGGGATCCGATGAACTCGGCGACGGCGCCGCGCCGGACCTGACCGGCTACCCTCAACTACTGGCCGCCATCGGCCAAGCCCGGAACACGGCGTGGACACGCCAGGCGGTCACTGCTCCTCGATTGGTGTATGCCTATCCACCGAAGCTGCGCGCCGTGGCGCCCGATGTCCCCGACGAGCGTCCGACGGCGCTGGATGGCGCCATCGCAAGCGCGCCCGCGGTTCGGATGGGCGATGGACGCTGGCTCGTGCCTGGGTCGATCTTCGAGCCCGGCCCTGACAAGCCATTCCTGGTGTCGCTGCCCGTGGCCCGTCGGCACCCCCAGGCGGCACGGGAGCTGGAGCGATGGGCGGCGGCTTGGCCCGACGCCGAGGTCTGGTTCCTCGGCCCGAGACGCGACCTGGGGGAGATACCCTCGCTGGATTCACGGTTCCTGAACGTCTGGGCCGCGTGCGACTACGGCTCAGGACAGTACCAGCGATTGGCCGAGGGGGAGGGCTTGGAGTTCGCCCCCCGGGGCACGCTGGGGTACCCGGCGCTGGCGACGCGGGGCTTGACAAGGTTCTTCCCGGTCGAGGGTCTCGATCTGAGCGCGGCGCTCTGGCTGATGGGCATCCCCACGCCCGGCCGTAACGCCACGGGCGATGAAGGCCACCCCTCGGTTGACGATTGGCGTATCGAGGTGGATTTCGATTGAGGCCCCTGGACGACCCAGAGAGAGACGCGGAGCTGATGCGCGAGGCGATAGGCCTCGCGTCGGGTGGGGCAGGGAGAGTCTCGCCGAACCCCATGGTTGGCTGTCTCATTGTTCGCGACGGGATGATCGTCGGAGCCGGTTACCATGAGAGGTACGGAGGGCCACACGCCGAGGCGAACGCGCTGGCTGACGCGGCAGGGCGAGCGGAGGGAGCTACGGCGTACGTCACTCTGGAGCCCTGCAACCACTGTGGCAAGACCCCTCCGTGTGCCGGCGCGCTCATCCGGTCCAGGGTGGCTCGCGTCGTCGTCGCCCTGCATGACCCCAACCCAGAGGCCACGGGAGGCATCGAGGCGCTACGGCGCGCGGGCATCCAGGTGGACGTTGGCGTGGAGGCTACGGCCGCGGCGCTCGGAAACGCTCCCTACCTGAAGTGGCGACTGACCGGACTGCCGCTGGTCCACATCAAGCTCGCCACGACCCTGGACGGCCGCATCGCGGGACCGTCGGGGCGACGCGACATCATCACCGGTCCGGAGGCACGGGGGGCGGTCCAGCGCCTGCGCGCGGAGGCCGACGCCGTCCTGGTCGGCTATCGGACAGTCGCTGCCGATGACCCTCTGCTGCTGGCCACGGATCCGTCGCTGGGACCGGTTCGCCAGCCCCTCCGCGTCGTTCTCGATCCCCTCTGCTCGACGCCTACGGTGAGTCGTCTAGCCCAGACCGCCTCGGACGACGCCCCGGTCCTGCTGCTCGTCGCTCCCGAGGCGCCTGTGGAGGCGCGCCAGGCTGCCGAGACGGCGGGGATGGAGGCCGCCCCTATCGCCAGGGACGTGACCGGCGGTCTGGACCTCCGGGAAGCCTTGGCCCACCTAGGAGAGCGCGGTGTGCAGTCCGTCCTGGTGGAACCCGGACACCGCCTCGCCACAAGCCTGCTGCTGGGGCGTTGGGTGGATCGGGTGACTCTCTACATCGCCCCGCGCCTTATGGGTGAGCAGGGCTTGTCGGCCCTCGGTGACCTTGGGCTAGCGACGGCGAGCGAGGCCATCGCCCTCGACCAGCCTCTCTGGCAGCAGGTGGGACGCGATGTTAGGCTGACGGGATGGATTCCGGGCCTGGACTGGCTCGAGCGCGCGCTGACTCAGGGGACCGCGCTACAGGAGCAGGAACCAACTGAGTCAGGCGTGAACTCTCCTGACACACTAGGTCGAGACGAGTGACGCGCCGTGTTCACGGGCATTGTCAGGGAAGTCGGGACCATCGACGAGGTGCAGCGGCAGCCGCGCGGGGGTTCGCGCATCACTGTAGGCTGCTCGGGAGTGCTCCCTGATCTCACCGAAGGCGCATCAGTCAATGTATCCGGCGTCTGCTCAACCGTGGTGCAACTGCTGCGCCATGGCTTCGTCGCCGACCTCTCCCCTGAGACGCTCGCCCGATCCACCCTGGGGAAGGCGCGGCGGGGGCGTCGGGTCAACCTGGAGCCCTCCGTACGGCTCGATACTCCACTGGGGGGACACCTGGTTGCTGGCCACGTCGACGGAGTCGGAGAAGTTACCCTCTGGCGGCGAGACGGAACAGGCATCCTGGCCGAGTGGACGGCCCCTCCCGAGGTCGCCAGGTTCCTGGTGGACAAGGGGAGCGTGGCTGTGGATGGCGTGTCGCTGACCCCCTACGAGGTCTCAGGTGACCGCTTCCGAGTGTCGCTGATCCCCGAGACGTTGCGGAGCACCACGCTGGAGGGGTTGGCCGTGGGTGATCGCGTGAACCTCGAGGCGGATCTGCTCGCCAAATACGCACGCAAGGCTATGCAACCCGCAACCCAGGGCGTGACCTGGGACCTCCTCGGACGTGCTGGGTTCCTCGACTGACCGAACAGGATTGGACATGCCATGAGCACAGTTCTCTGCACGCTCGCATCTCTCGCGGTACTGCAGCCCACGCAAGAGGCGCCACTGCTGTCGGCCATGGAACGCACGGTGGCCGTCACCGAGCAGGGCTTCTTCCCGGTGGCCATCCGCATGAACGATGGCCGTATCGCGTGTGTCCTCCGCGGCGGCGCACCGCACATCGGCATCGGGGGCCGGTTGGACCTGATCTACTCGAGTGACGGAGGGCACACCTGGAGCGCGCCGGTCACGGTCGTGGACAGCGAGTGGGACGACAGGAATCCCGCTCTGGGTCAGATGCCTGATGGCAGTCTGGTGCTGGGGTACGGCGAGTGCCAGTGCTACGATCCCGATGGCACGTGGAACACGGCGACCGGCGGGTTCGAGCTGAAGTACATTCGCTCAGCGAACGGTGGCGTGACCTGGACTGCGCCACAGCCCCTGGAACACCCCTTTGGCCCCGGCTGCTCGCCGTACGGCCGGATCATCGTGTGCGCCGACGGGCGTGCCCTGATGTCGGTCTACGGCGAGGTCACCGACGATAACCGTGGCCTCTTCTCCGTTGGCCCCGACGATGCGCGTGATGCAGTGGGCCTGCTCGTATCGACGGATAGTGGGCGAACCTGGGGGCAGTTCACCCCCGTCGCGAAGGGGTACAACGAGACCACCTTCGTCGAGATGCCTTCGGGCGAACTCGTGGCCCTCGCGCGGTCGGACTCGGACCAGCACGTGGCTGTTCTGCGGAGTTCAGACGGTGGCGTAACCTGGACCGAGCCTGAGATGGTCGCCCTGGGCAGCCAGCACCCAGCCGACGGCCAGCTGCTGCCGTCTGGCGAGATCCTGATGGTCTATGGCAGCCGCCTGGCGCCCTTCGGTGTCCACGCCGCGAGGGCAGTGCCCGAGCGGCTTGCCGTGGCCCACCGGCGCGCCCTCGCCAACGACTCCCAGAACACGGATCAGGGCTACCCGAGCGTAGTGCTCCTCGAGGATGGCGCCGCAGTTGCCCTGTACTACGCGGTGGGCAACGGGGACCGCCCCGGGACCGTCATGGCGCTCGCCGTTCGCTTCAACCCGGCCGACCTCCCCAGCGTCCCGGAGGGGGCGGCGCCGTGACGGTCGGCCGCGCGGCCGCTGCCGCCGCATGCGCGTTCATCGCCCTGCTCGCGGGTTGCGGGGGTGGTTCTCCCGTGCCTCCGGCGAGTGGCGTTCCGCCCACGAGCCTCGATGACGTTCTGCGCGCCTATCCCGTGTCCCTAGCCGCCACTCAGTCCCTGGTCAACCCTGGCGCCTGGACGGCCGCGGTGACCCCAACGCGACTCATCGTCGGCTGCAGCGCGGGCGGGCCCGGCTACAGCGCCGGCCGCGTGCGTGACGGGGCGTTCAATGCCCACGGGAGCTTCCTCCCCTTCGATCAGAGCATTGACCTCCGCGCGGCCTACACCTCATCACACATCTACCTATACGCACGCTGGGAGGACCACTCGCAGATCGCCGACACGGCGCGGGATCGCTGGTACTGGGGCGCTGGGGTGCTGCTAGGGGGGCACTTCCTGGAGCCGGCGGTGGCCTCCGCGATTCAGCGGCCGCTTCCCGAGGACAGCCTAGCGCGTCATCTGGATGAAGATTCCCTCATGCTAATGTTCCCTATAGGGGATCCCGGGAGCGTCCACGATGGGCCCATTACCGCTGGGGACGGCACCCAGACGGCGAACGAGGCCGGGGTGCTCGATCGGCCCTTCTCCCGCGTGGGCTGCATGGCCGCATGTCACGCGGGTCCCATGCGGATGTCCCCCGCCGTGGGACGGGTCGACGTCTGGAACTGGCGCGCGGGCACCAGCAACCCCCTCGGCTATGCGCTGGACGAGAGCGGAGGTGGGTCGGCGGCTGCGGGACGCATGACCGACGGGGGCGCGCGGATCGTCGCGCTGAACGGCGCATTGGGGCCGGCGGTCGAGTACGATCCCGCGTCGGGGCCCCAGCGGCTTACCCACCCCGTCACGGGAGCTACCCTCACGGTGGACCCAATGACGGCGCTCCTCAGTGGCCATACGCGGCCCTTCGCCGGCGCCATCGGGCAAGGGTTGTTTGAGGATGACGCGGCGGGTTTCGGCTGCGCGCGATGCCATGGGGCCCGTGGCGCTGCCGGCAGCGGCGGAGCGCCGCCACTGGCGAGCTTCGCCCGAGCGGGCCTAGACTCGCAGGACTACAGGGCCCGCCTGGAGGGCGTCTTCGCCTCGGCGACGGCGAGCCATTACACCGAGGGCCGTCTCGTCCTGCCTGCAGGCCAGACGAGGCTTACGAGGAAGCAGATAGACGACCTCGCAGCCTACCTAGCCGTACTGCCGCCGACGGCGCCGGACCCCTCCGACGGCGTTCTGGCCACGGGATCGGGTGTGGCGGGGGTTATCCTCACCCCGCCAAAGGGGAACGCGGCCGATATCATCGTCCTGAACGCGTCAGGAGAAGATGGGCTGACTGGCGTGTACAGCGCGGGCACCGCCACCTACACCGTGGTGCTCCGCCGGGCGCTCGATACCGGGTATCCTAATGATGACGTGCGTTTCACCGGCGAGCGCGGGGAGAGGGTTCCCTTTGGCATTGCCGTGAGCGACGGCGACCGGCGCAACCATGCCGGGTCGCCACTACTGACCCTCGAGTTCGTGGGGTAGCGGCGGAGCGAAACGCGTCACAGCGTTCAGCGCACAGCCGCCTGGTTCGTGCTAGCGCGACCTTGGCGCACCAGGAGCGGCGCGAGGAGTATCAATGGGCGGCGTAGAGGAGACCCAGACGAGAGGCAGGCGGCGGCTGCGAGCCGGCTTGCTGAGTAAGCTTGCGCTCACCCTGGTCATCGCGGGGGTGCCGGGCCTCATTGGCCTCAGCTTACTGGCCCTTCAGAGCGAGGAGGCCATGCTCAAGCAGACGCTAGTGAACGACCGTCTGCGTGAGATCACCCAGAACCGTGCTCGTGCGCTGGGGCAGGTTCTTCGCAATGCCGCCGCTGACGTGCGGCTGCTCGGTGCCCTGAACTCGGTCGAGGAGCTGGCCTCGGAACTGGCGTCCGGCCGTCCCCCTGGTGAGGCGGGGGCTACTGCGAAGGTGGTCCACGACTTCGAGCGGCTGGTCCAATCCCGGAGCGTCTACTATGAGATCGAGTTCGTGGACAGTGTCGGGCGGCCGGTGGTCGGGGTCTACCATGCTGGTGGGGAGACCCGAGTCGTATCCGAGCCGGTGGAGGATCTCCACTTTGAGCCCCTGCTATCCCACATACGCCCCGGGGATCTGTACGTGTCTCGCGCGGCGCCCAACCGAGTGCAGGATGTTATCGAGACTCCCATCCGGCCTATGGTCGAATACGTCTGTGGGGTCCGTGGCCCCTCGGGAGCGACGGCGGGGCTTGCCGTCCTGAAGATGGAGCTCACGCCCGTCCTCAGCGGGGTGGCCGCCCCCGACCTCTGGTCTCAGACGGTAGTCGTCGACCGCGATGGGTTCTACGTAGCTCACCCTCAGCCGGAGCGCGCTTGGGGAGGACCGCAAGACCTCGGCACCGGATACCGATTGCAGAGCGATCTGCCGGAGCCGGCGCTTCAGGGGCTCCTGGGGCCCATCGGAGGCATGGTCTCCGCGGACGGCAGCACATATGTCGCTCAGCGCGTCCTGGCGCCCGGTGGCCCCGAGGCGAGCCTCCTCGTGATCTCGTCGGCCGTGGATGAGCAGGTGCTGGGACCCGCGCTCACGGGCCTGCGGCGGAGGATCACGCTGCTGGCCACCATCAGTTTCGTCCTTCCCCTGCTCGCTGGGATGGTGCTCGTGGCCTTCTTCCTGCGGCCGGTGCCCAAGCTACAGGCGGCGGTGCGCGCTGTGGCAGAGGGCGACCTTAGCCATCGGGTGGACATACGCTCCGCTGACGAGATGGAGGACCTGGCGGACGACTTCAATGACATGGCGGCCCGCCTCGAGGACTACGGCCGCCTCGAACGGACCATGGAGCTCGAGAAACTGCGCGACGACCTTATCCACATGATCGTGCACGACCTCCGGACCCCGCTGACGAGCATCATCAGCAGCCTACGCACCGTCGAGCGCGTGGACGCTGATCCCGAGGTCACCAGGGAGCTGTTGCCCTACTGCCTGACAGCGGGTAACTCACTCATGACGATGATCAATGACCTGCTGGACATCAACCGCATGGAGTCGGGGGTTCTGGAACTCTACCCCGAGCAAGTGGATGTGCCCGAGGTTGTGAGCGACGCCCTGGAGGTGCTGCGGGCCCTCGCTGACGAGCACTCCGTCATCCTGGAGCAGACGGTTCAGGAAGGCGTGGAGCCGATCACCGCCGACCGCGACAAAGTCGAGCGTATCCTCACGAACCTGGTGGGGAATGGGATCAAGTTCACGCCAAGCGGCGGACGCGTCGCCGTCGACGTGGGCAGGGATGACGTCGACGGCGGCGTGCACATACGGGTCATCGATAGCGGCGTTGGCATACCCAAGGAGTACCAGGAGCGCATCTTCGACAAGTTCGGGCAGGTCGAGAGCCGAAAGTCGGCGCGGCTCGTGTCAACTGGCCTGGGGCTGACCTTCTGTAAGCTCGCCGCTGAAGCCCACGGAGGCCGGATCTGGGTCGAATCGGAGGTGGGCGAGGGCTCCACCTTCCATGTGCACCTACCCGCGACTCCGGCGTGCTCCTGGCCGCTCACAGGGCCCCAGGGCCAGTAGCCTCGGTCACTCCGCCACGTACACGGGATCCCAACCTACGGTCAGGGTCGCCTCTGCGGCGATGGGCTGCCCGAACATGTCATAGACTGTCGCCCCGGGCGCGACGGTGACCGTAGCGCTGCCGTTCTCGGCCCACACCGCGGTGACCCGCCTCCCAGCTCCCTCCATGGGAACGCGCCAAAGGTTCTCCGCGTAGCTCCAGTCGCCGACCTGGCGCCCGTTGAGCGCCCGCGCCAGCACGGCCAGCGCCACGAAGGCGGGCTTCGGCGCCCATCCGAAGCTATCGTTGTGGACGAGGCCGAAGTTGTGCTCGTTGTAGTTCAGATCTGTGCCGTCGTCCTTCAGGTCGTACCAGATCACCTTCTCCACGCTGGGCACCGTGAGAGACATGAGAGCCATCCTCACCAAGCAGCGGGACTGGTGGAGGAAGTCGCTTCCCCGGTCCCCCGTGTGGGTCGGCCAACCGACCTCGGTCAGGCACATCCCGAGCTCCCTGCCCGCCACTTCGTTCGCGACTTCGGACACCGCGACAAGCCCCTCTCGGTACGCGGCCGTCGCCAGGGACGGGTAGTGATAAGGGTGGATCGAGAACGCGTCCATGTGGTCGGCCGCTCCCTGGCCGATCATCGTCCGCACGATGCCTGACAGATCCTCGACGGTCCCGTATTCACCACCGACACCAACGATCCGCGCCTCGGGGCGCGCGGCTCGAATCGCCTCAGCCGTGGCGATGCACAATGGCGGATAGGCCTCAGCGTCGCCACGCAGGCCGTTCATGCCGCATCCGCCGGTCCACTCGTTCCATATCTCGAAGAATGGCGCCGCTTCGCCCAACTCCGATGCCATGAAGCCCCCGTAGCGGGCGAACCCCGCGATGGCCTCCGGGGATGTGGGGAAGCCGCCATCGTCGTAGTGGCTATTGGCGTAGTCCGCGATGACCAACGGAGTGAGCCCCAAAGCCTCGCTCCGGTCAACGTATGAGCGCACATGGTCGGGGATCCGAAGCTCTCCTGGCGCCACCTCGACCGCGGCCCAGGAGCACTCATCACGCGGGGTCGCCACACCGACGATGGGCAGCAGGTCGAGGAGCCTCTGATCCCAGCCTTGGCTGAAGTGGGTGCAGACTCCCAGAGGCCCATCGGTGTCGACGGCCTGTGGAGCGATGACGGCGAAGCGGAAGTCCGCCCACGGCGCTAGCGCGTCATCCTCGGCGCCGGCTACCCGTATCTGAAGGTCCCAGTGCCCGGGGGAGGGCGGGATGAACGAGACGTCTCGGGCTCCGCCGAGGCCCTCTACGGTGCTGTTCCATTGCGCGACTCCGAAGGGATCCACGAGCCTGAGGGTCAGTGGCGCGTTCGCATCCGCGCCGGGGCTCGTGACGGCAACGCGTAGCCGGACGGGCTCCCCCGGCTCGTAGACGAGCCACTCGCGGTCAGTGGGCACCTCGACGCCGATCCCATGGGGAGTGAGGACTCCCTCCTCGCGCCGGCATATGGTGAGACGCCGCAGGGAGATGGTTCCCTCGCCCGTGAAGCCCTGGCCCGTAGCACGGTCCAGGACTATGGACTGCAGGGAGAGCGGGGCGTCGAGTTCCCCGTTCTCATCTCCCCCCCAGTGGTCAGTGCGCGGCTGGAGCACCGCGGCGCCGAACTGCCATCGGCCCTGCTGACAGGCGCCCAGGGTGTACTGGAAGCACTCGCTGGTAACATCCACGACGCGGAGGCGCACTGGCAGGGGATGAGCATCGCCAAGGAACTCGATACCCAGCCCCGGCGCGCCCTCGGGGATGGGCACGTTGACCGCGAGTTCAGCGTACTCCAGGCTCCTTTCGCCGTCGAAGCGGTAGAGGATCTCCGCCGCCTCAGGGCCTGCGGCGACCTCGGAGTAGGCGTTCTGCTCCCCGTGAACCGCGCTGAGCACCCCCGGCTGGGAGAGATCGGCGAGGGTTGAGACCGTCTGCCACAGCTGGCTATCATCCCTGCGTGTGGGCGGGCACTGCAGCTCTCTCCAACCCGCGTCGGCTTGGAGCACAGACAGGAGCCCCACGACGGGGAGCAGGATAGGCATGGACATAGCGGACACCTCCCGGGCCGTGGCCCACACCTGTGTTCACCATCAAGGGGTCAGTTCCTGGCCGCCCGAGGAATCGCGTCCATGGCCGCCGAACACGGTCACGCCCCAAGAGAGGACGGTCGCTTTGCGCGGCGATGAGATGGGCCACTCCTACCCTCATTCCACCGCTGAGCTCGTGGCGCGGCGGCGTGATGCGGAGGGTCTCTCCGAGCTGATCTTCGACGGTTGGCGCATCGCGGAGAACGCCCGCCCCGGTCAGTTCGTCAACCTGATGACCCCACGACATGGCTCGGACCCGCTTCTCAGGCGCCCTATGAGCATCGCCTTCGTGACGGGCGACCGGTTCGGCATCCTCGTACAGGCCGTCGGGGTGGGGAGCGGCCTGCTCTCCGAGGCCCCCCTGGGGGAGACAGTCGACGTCATCGGCCCCGTGGGCAGCGCCTTCCCGCCGCCCGAGCCGGGTTCGAGGGTCGCGCTCGTAGGAGGAGGGGTGGGGGTAGCCCCATTGCGTTTCCTCTATGAGCGCCATGCGCGCGACTGCGATTGGGAGATCCTCGTGGGCGCCAGGCGCGCGGACCTCCTGCCCTTCCAGCAGTACTTCCGAGGCACTGAACGGGCCCGCTTCGCCACCGACGACGGCTCCCTGGGCTTCCGAGGCAACGTGGTGGAGCTTCTCGCCCACCGAAGTCGGTTGGCCCCCTTCGACCGGATCTACACGTGCGGCCCACCACGGATGATCGAGGCCGTAGGCCGGTTCGCGGGCGAGCGGGGCATCTCATGCTGGGTGTCTCTCGAGGCGCGGATGGCATGCGCCATGGGCCAGTGCCTCGGCTGCGTGGTGCCCACGATCCCCGACGGCTATGCGCGGGTGTGCACCGAAGGCCCCTGCTTCGACGCCGCGACGGTTCGATTGGATGTGGATCTGGGGTGGTCTGGTGGGCGCTGACCTCTCCGTAACCATCGGAGGCCTTCATCTGAAGAACCCCGTCATGCTGGCATCGGGGTGCTGCGGCTTCGGCGATGAGCTATCCCGCTTCGTCGACCTCTCGGAGCTCGGTGCGATCATGGTGAAGGGCACCACGCGGGAGCCGCGATTGGGCAACCCGCCGCCCCGTATCGCCGAGACGCCTGCGGGCATGCTCAACTCCATTGGCCTGCAGAACCCGGGCGTCGAGGCTGTGATTGAGCACAAGCTCCCTTGGCTGGCCGAGCTAGCCGTGCCGGTCATCGTGAACATATCGGGAGCGACGGTGGACGACTACGTCCACTGCGCGCGGCGGCTTGCCGAGGACGAGCGGGCCCATGCCATCGAGCTGAACGTCTCGTGCCCGAATGTGAAGCAGGGCGGGATCCTCTTCGGCACCGACGCGACGGCCCTGTCCGAGGTAACCCGCGCGGTGCGCGCGGCGTTCCCCCGGACCCTCATCGTGAAGCTCACCCCTAATGTAACGGACATCGCGGCCATGGCGGTAGCGGCCGAGGAGGCGGGCGCCGACGCCCTCTCCGCCATCAACACCTTGGTGGGCATGGCCGTGGATGTCCGAACCCGGCGGCCAGCCCTGCACACGACCATGGGAGGCCTCTCCGGCCCCGCCATCCGTCCGGTCGCGGTCCGATGCGCCTACCTGGCTGCCAAAGCGGTGAGTATCCCGGTGATCGGAATGGGTGGCATCGTCACGGCTCGCGATGCCTTGGAGTTCATCATCGTGGGCGCGCGGGCCGTCGCCATCGGTACCGCGTCCCTCGTGGACCCACTGGCCTACAAGAAGGTCCTGAGGGGCATCGAGGAGTTCTGCGCGGAGGAGCGGGTCGGGCTCGCGGACCTGGTGGGAACCGTGCGGCTCTGGGACTCTTGATGGAGGGTCGGAATGGGGACATCGCAATCCCAGAGCTCACCGCGGTCGGCCTCTTGGAACCAGGTGAGGGGGCTCTACGCCAGCGGCGCTTCGGCTGGTGAACTCGCGGGTGCCATCGCGAACGCGATACCGGATGCCACATTGGAGGCGGCCACCCGGGCGCCTCTCTGCAGCCTCGTCGGCTCCGTCGCGGAGGCGCGAGCGCTGGAGGTCGAGGATCGTCACGCTTGGCTGGGGGATCAGCTTGCGCAGGCGGCGGACCTGGGCCACGACCTCACCGCGTCCCTGGCGCGCGCCGCTGCCCTGCGCAGCCTGACGGCGCTTGCCGACTCGGCTCCTTCCGTCCGTATAGAGATGACGGCAGGGGTCTTCGCCGCCGAATACCTGGCCGCGCTGTTCGAATACTACGTGGAGCGCGATGTCCACGAGTTCATCGGCGGTCCCGCCCTGGCCACGGTCGGCGCCGCTGGCGATCTCTGTGAGGCGGTCGCCGCCGAGGCGCGCGCGGCGGTGATGGCACAGGCCGACCAGCAGGCGCCGCCCACAGGCGAGACTGCCGGGGCCTTGGTAGCCATGCTAATGTTGGGAGCGGTTGCCGCATTGAGGGGACGGGCGTCCCTTGGCGCGTGACGTCGTCGCGGCAGGCCGCCTGGGCGCACCGCCCGAGGGCGACCGGGTCCGTGTGATCGATCTCGACGCTAGGGTGGGGAACGTGAGCCTGGGCCTGGAGGATCTGTGGACGCTTGCGGGGGCCGCGTTCGGTGCGAGGCACCTGGAGCTCGTTGAGGCGGCCGCGACGATACAGATGGGCGACGCGGCGCTGCCCCGGGGCCGTGCCGAGGCCTGGTCGCGCGATGTCAGCTTCCACCTGGCGGCCTCGCCCGGCTCCCCACTGCATGCTCTGACCGGACGGCTTGCCCAGTGCCTCGAGTTCGTGCTGGGTGATCGGGTCACTGTCTACGCCACGGATGCGGGATTCGCGGCTCCCTGTCCGGACCGGCGCCAGGCAGCGGTCGGTGTCGATTGCGTGTGCCTGTTGTCGGGTGGTCTGGACTCCCTCGCCGGAGCCGTGGCGCTTCTGGAGAGCGGCCGGAAGCCCCTCCTACTGTCCCACGAGACCGGCAATCCAGTGACCCACGCGAGCCGCGCACACGCCCGCCAATGCCTCGCCGAACGGTATGGCCCCCTTCCCTCCGCGTCCGTGCGGCTGGCGGCATCGGGGCGGCGCCGGGCGAGGTGGCCCTACCCCACTGAGGGTGAGCAGGAGCCCAGCCGCCGATCGCGCAGCCTGGTGCCCCTCACCGCCGCGGCGGCCGTCGCCGATGCCCTGGACCTCGACGAGATCTGGATCCCAGAGAACGGAGTCATGGCGGCTCAGCCACCGCTGACCCGGGCTCGCGTTGGCGCCTTCACGACTCGAACCGCTCATCCCCGCTGGCTGCAGGGCCTGGAGGGCCTGTTCTCGGACTACTTCGGGCGGCCCATGCGGATCGTGAACCCACTGATCGAGAGCACGAAGTCGGAGGTCGTTGGCCACATCCTTCTCCGGCACCTGGACGAGGCGGCGGTACGCGGCACTGACTCGTGCTGGGCGGCAGGCCGCGGCGCTCTCCCGTGCGGAGGGTGCGTGCCATGCCTGATTCGGCGATTCGCCTTCGCCGAGTGGGGGCTGGCGCCTGAGGCTACCATCACCGATCCATTGACAGACCCAGACCGAGGGCGTGGATCGGAGAGTTACGCCAACCTGATGGCCCTCCTCGGATTCGTGAGCGATATCCTCTCGTATCCGCGCGAGGGGTTCTACCGACGCTGTCCAGAGCTTGCGTATCTCGGCGCCGGCCACGTCCATACCTACGAGGTGCTCCGACGCTTCGCCAGCGAGATAACCCGGGTCTGCCGGAGGGAGTATCCTGAGGCCTGGGATCTTGCCGGAGTGAGTCAATAGCCGCGCCACCTTCGGCGCTTCCGCATGTCCAACAAGTGCCGTGGGAGACGAAGTCGGCGCCCCGGCCGGTGAGGAGCGGGCAGAGCATGGCGACACGGGTTGGTTGGATGATCCTCGCGGCCGCACTGCTGGGGCCCGTCGCTTCCGCCGCCCCCATCCTGGATGCGGCGTCCCTTGCCGATTCCCCCGGAGTGGTTCTCACCGGCGCCGCATGGTCATCCGGCGAGGAGTCCGCGGCTTGGGGCGACCCGCTTGCGGTAGAGGCCGAGGGCGGGAGCCTAGTGATACCCCTAGACCACGAAGCCCTCGGGGAGGCTGCCGCCCTGCGCCTCACTCTGGAGGCGACCCAGATCTCAGGCGACAGCGGCCGCTGGGCGTTCCTGGTTCGCGGGGGGGTGCCCTACGCCGAGCAGCCACTCTGGATCGGGGAGGATCGGTCCACCACACGGGTCTTGTGGCGCTTGGCTGACGGCCCACCGCCCGAGGCCGTCGGCCTGCGGTTCGACGGAGCGGCCACGGTGGTGCTGGGCCGGCTGCGCGTGACCGTTCCCACGGATCTCCCTCCTCTATCCACCGCGGCGAGAGTGATCGCGAACGGCGGGTTCGAGCTCGGTCTCGCGGGCTGGACGCCCTTCGGCACAGTGGCCCCGGTAGTTCGCCTGAGCGACGAGAACCCCGGCTCGGGCCGCTGGTGCGCAGAGGTAACGAACCGAGCGGCTTTGCTCCCCATAGTGTTCACCTCGTGGCCCCTGCCGCAGATCGGACTGCCTGAGGACGTGGGTCTCATCACGGAGCACGTCTTCGCGTTGGAGCCCGGACAGCCGTACACGGTGTCGATGCTGCTGCGGGCGGATCAACCGAACGCGTGCGTCGAGTTGGGTCTGTACCAGGACACGGGGAGCGAGGCGCGCGCCCGGCTGACCGTCACCGAGGAGTGGCGGCCGTACGCCATCCACGTCCATGCGGATGGACGTCAGGGGGCCCTGTGGATACGTCCCGCGCGCGATGGGGCTCCGGAGGGGTTCCGGCTCTGGATCGACGAGGTCTCCCTCAGCCCGGGGCTGCTCCAGACCGCGCCACGAACCCGCGGATCTGCGCCTGACCTGGCCATCGCCGCCACACGGAGCCATGGTGTCTACGAAGCGGGCGAGGCGATCACCATCGTCCTGCGGTCGTTCGGCTTCGCGGCGGGCACGGGCCTTCCCGTGAGCCTGGAGGTGCGCGATGGCTTCGAGCGGTTGCTTCGCTCGATTGATGTGGAGTTGCCGGGGGTGCCCGCTGGCGAGGTGTCGGAGCGCGTTCTCGCCCTGCCGGTTGAGGGGCAGGGCTTCTTCATGATCACGGCGCGATGGACCGAGGCCGGGGTAGCCTGTCGCCGCGATCTTCGTGTCGCCCGCTTCCCTCACTACCCGTGGCCGGACTCGCCCTTCGGCATCAGCCGTGGCTGGGACAGCGACGGCCCCTGGGAGCTGGCCCGGAGCGCCGGGGCCTGCTGGGTGCGAGAGTGGCTGGGCCTCTGGGATGCCTCCGAGCCGGAGCCGGGAAGGCGGTCGCTGCTGACCCCAGTGAGCTTCGCCGAGCGCTACGAGAGGCTGGGTTACCGGACCCTCGCGTGTGTGCCCTTCCCTTCGGCTCACTGGGCGTCCGCGGCGAACGAGGCCACGTGGCGCGAGGATGACGTCCTCCCCTTCGTGGGGAGCCGCGCGTACTTGCCTGACGATCCGTCGGCCTTCGCGTCCCATGTGGCGTCCCTCGCGACCGGCTTGGGCGCTCGAGTGGAAGCTATCGAGTTGCTCCAGGAGCCCCTTGTCTCAGGCTGGGCGCTGCCACCTGATCGCTATGGTCCCGCCGACTACGCGGACCTCTGTCGACTCACGTGCGAGGCGCTCGAAGAGGCCGGGTGGGCAGGCGTAGTGGTCGGCGGTGCGGGCGCGCTGCCGACCGAGAGGTCGGGGGACGTGATCGAGGCCCTCGCCGGAACTGGCCTCAAAGACAGCCTGGACGTCTGGAACGCTCACGCCTATCTATTCGCCCTTCCGGCGGAGGCATTGGAGGCGCCCACTCGGCGGCTCAGAGCGGCGATAGGCCCTACCACGCCCCTATGGGTGACGGAGTTCGGCGTGTGGGGCGATGACACGCCCTCACCCATGGCATCCCACCGCGACTTCGCTACCTTGTCCGAGTTGGAGAGTGCCGACGCCCTCGTCAGGGCAGCGTCGATCCTGCTGGTCGAGGGCGCGGAGCGGATCTTCTTCGCGGCCCGCTCGCTACCCAGCCATGGGGCTGGTAATGGGCGCGACTGGCTCGTCACGCCCACGGAGCAGCCTCGCAAAGCGCTCCCCGCCTTGGCGGCCCTTGGGCAGCTCGTGGGCCCGCGCCCGGTTGCCTACGGATCCCAGCGCGTGCCCAGCGGCATGGCACGGATCTTCGAGACGCACGAGGGAGCCGTGGCCATCATCAGCCCCGACTACGGCACCGAGTCGATGCCCGAGCTCGGCGTGCTGGGCGCCGAGGTGATCGATCTCTTCGGCAATGCCCTCGATGCGCCACCGGAGGGGGACGCCTGCTTCTACCTGCGTGCCAGGAATGAGAGGCCGGAGGCTTTGGCTCAGGCCCTGGGGACCCTCTCTCTGACGGCCGGCTAGCTGCCATTCGCCGCCGAGACCGGTCGCTCTCCAGCCCGTGCTATAATCGGAGAGCTACGCCTATGGCCGTGTCCGGGGCCCGCCCGAGCGCGCGAGACCCTCAGCCATCCGGAAGCACCGAGCGCAGGAGGAGAAACGTAGTGGCCGAGCATAAGCGTGGGAGTTTCGCGATGAGCTTCTCCCACAACCCGCAAGGGCTTGGCGTCGGTCCGGGAGCGCTCTTCAGCTCCTCGGCATGGTGGCCATCCCTGGATGTATACGAGTCCGACTCAGCCTACATCATCATCGTTGAGGTCGGTGGGATCGCCGAGGATGCGGTGCAGGTAGAAGTGACAGGGTCCCAGGTCCGCATCGCGGGCTCCCGTTCGAGCCCGGCATGCCGCATGGAAGCGGAACTGAACTCCGTGCACCATCGGGAGATCGATCACGGGGAGTTCGAGCGTCGGGTGGTGCTCCCCGGTCCCATCGACCCCGACGCGGTCGAGGCGAGCCTCTCACAAGGGTTCCTGGAGGTCACGCTTCCCAAGCGCCCCGAGGGGTCGAGACCGTCGGTGCGCTGCATAGAGGTCCGCTAGCCCGCACCGATGCACGTAACACCGCAGTCGCGCCTGAGCGCACATGCTGAGTCCCGGGTGGAGGGTGTCCACAATGCCGGAGAAGCCGAGGATCGTCGTCCCGCGCGTCATCGGGCCGCCCGTCAGAGGGGGGGTGTCCGTGGGGCAGACCAGGGATCACCTGCCCGTTGTGGTGACGGACGAGTTGGTGATGTTCCCTGGCATGATGGCGCCCCTTGCTCTGCACCGCGACACGGACATGGCTGCCGTGGACCAGGCCCTGGTCCAGTCCCGGATGGTCATTGGATGCGCAAGGATGCCGGGCGCCGAGGACTTCACGCCGCCCAGTGGCGGAGACATCTACGAGTTCGGCACGACCTGCCAGGTACTCAAGAAGATCGCGGTTCCCGACGGCTCCCAACGGGTTCTGCTGCAAGGCACTGAGCGTGCCCGAGTGCGGCGATGGGTGAGTTCGGAGCCCTACTTCGTTGCTGACGTGGAGGTCATCGTGGCCGCGTCGGACCCCGAGGACGACCAGGAGCTTGAGGCTCTCCAGCGCCACGCCCTGAGCCAGTTCCAGCGCGTCGTTGATCTTTCCCAGACCCCTGAGGAGGCCTACCTCACCGCCCTGAACGTGGATTCGGCGGGAAAGCTCGCCGACGTGATCTGCGCGAACATGAATCTGCCCGTGTCCTCGCGCCAGCTCATCCTGGAGACGACCGATCCCAAGGAGCGACTCCAGAGGGTATCGGAGATCATGCGGAATGAGATCGCCGTGCTCGAGTTGCGCGACAAGCTCCGCATGGAGGCACGGGGCGAGATGGAGCGGGCCCAGCGCCAGTTCTACCTGAGGCAGCAGCTCGACGCGATTCGGCGGGAGCTCGGGGAGGGCAACGACCAGGAGGAGGAGCTGGAGGAGCTCCACACCCTCGTCGGGGAATCGGGCATGCCCGAGGAGGCGGAACGCGCCGCAACGCGGGAGATCAACCGCCTATCCCGCATGGCCCCGGCGTCGGCGGAGTACTCCGTTGGACGAACGTGGCTCGACTGGCTCACCCGGTATCCGTGGCAGCGATCCACCCATGACGAGATCGATCTGGAGAGCGCCCAGGTCATCCTCGACGAGGACCATTATGACCTGGAGAAGGTCAAGCAGCGCATCGTCGAGTACCTCGCGGTAATGCAGCTCAACCCGGGCCAGCAGGGACCCGTCCTCTGCTTCGTGGGCCCGCCCGGCGTCGGCAAGACCTCTCTCGGCATGTCCATCGCGCGGGCGCTGGGCCGCAAGTTCGTGCGTATGTCCCTCGGCGGCATGAGGGATGAGGCTGAGATACGCGGGCACCGGCGGACCTACATCGGCGCCCTCCCGGGTCGAATCATCCAGGGAATCTGCCAGGCGGAGAGCAGCAATCCCGTCTTCATGCTGGACGAGGTCGACAAGATCGGCATGGACTTCCGCGGGGACCCCGCTTCGGCTCTGCTCGAGGTCCTCGATCCGGCTCAGAACCACAGCTTCCGGGACCTGTACATGGATGTGGACGTGGACCTCTCACGCGTCATGTTCGTGACCACCGCCAATGTGCTGGACACCATTCCCCCGGCGCTCCAGGATCGGATGGAGGTCATCCGGCTCTCCGGGTACACCCTCAATGAGAAGCTCCACATTGCCCGCAGGCATCTCATACCCAAGCAGATGCGCGAGCACGGTCTGCCGGCCTCCTCACTGCGGTGGCGGAAGACAGGGCTGCAGATCCTCGTATCTGGCTACACGCGGGAGGCTGGGGTGCGCAACCTGGATAGAGAGATCGCCTCGGTCTGCCGCAAGAGGGCCCGGCTCTATGTGGAGGGGGAGACCGCCCCGGTGGCGGTGATGCCCGACCGGCTGGAGGAGTGGTTGGGGCCGCCGCGGTTCACTCAGGAGACGGTGGCTCGCCACAAGACCCCCGGGGTCGTGGCCGGACTCGCCTGGACGCCGACGGGCGGCGAGGTGCTGTTCGTCGAGGGGGCTCTCATCACCCCGGGGAAGGGCCTCACCCTCACCGGATCGCTTGGCGAGGTCATGAAGGAGTCGGTGCGGGCGGCCGTAACCTGCGTCCGGACCCGCGCGGAGAAGCTGGGTATCGACGCCAGTGCCCTCGGTGATTCCGAACTCCACATCCACGTTCCCGAGGGCGCCATCCCCAAGGATGGACCCTCCGCCGGGATCACTATGGCCGTGGCCATCATCTCCCTCCTGACTGGCCAGCCGGCCAGGCATAACGTGGCGATGACGGGCGAGATCAACCTCCAGGGGCGCGTATTGCGCATAGGGGGCCTCAAGGAGAAGGTCCTCGCCGCATCGCGCGCGGGGATCAAGACGGTCCTCATCCCCAAGGAGAACGAGCCGGACCTGCAGGAGGTGCCGGACGAGGTGCGCGAGCGCATGGAGTTCGTGCCCATCGAGTGGATCGATGAGGCCGCGCGCGTGGCCATCTTCTGCCGAAGCCGGCAGGCATCAACTAACGGCGCAGCGAAGGCTTCCGAAGCGAAGAAGAGGCCGCGGAAGTCGGGGTGAGCCCCAGCCCACACATGGATGAATCCACCTTCGTTGCGCGACAGGTCACCCGGGTCTTCCGACTGAGCCGCGGTGGCAAATCCGCTTTGCTCGACCTCCTGGGCCGCATCGACACTCCCTCCTCGATGCGAAGCAGGGTTCTCAGCACGGAGGTTGCGACGGCTTCGCCGATCGGCTCGGCTACCCTCCGAACCAGCTTTCGGGGGGATAGCAACAGCCCGTGGGGTCGCCCGCGCCCCCGATGTCGTCCTCGCGGATGAGCCGACGGGAGGGATGGACTCGGCAACGGGCGCGGAACTCATCGAACTACTCATGGCGGCGCGAAGGGACCGGGGCGCGGCCCTGGTAATAGTCACTCACGACGCCAGTCTCGCCGAACGCGCGGATTGGCATACACAGCTCGTGGATGGACGCATCATCGGCTCGTAACAACACGCGAGAAACCGAAGGAGAGGTTCAGCACCATGGCAGCCAAGTTGCGTGTAGGACTCGTAGGGAACGGCGGACACGGCATGGTTCACGTCCGAACGCTAGCGAAGCTGAAGGACGAAGCCGAGATCGTGGCGCTGTGCGACATCAAGCCGGGTCTGGCCGAGAAGTGGACCCAGGAGTTCGGAGGCAAGCCCTTCACGTCGGCCGAGGAGATGATGGACTCGGTCGAGCTGGATGCCCTCTTCATCACCATTCCGCCCACTTGCCATGGGCTGGAGCTCCTCGCCATCGAGCGCGGCATCCCCTTCCAGGTGGAGAAGCCCGTCAACCTCGATGTCGCCCAGGCTGAGGCCATCGCGAAGGCGGCGGAGGAGAAGGGCGTACTGGCCGCGGCGGGTTACATGAACCGCTATCGCCGGGGCATCAACGAGGCGGCCCGCATCTTCCAGGAGGATCCGCCTGTGCTCACCATCGGCGGCTGGATTGGTGGCCCCCCGCCTTACGTGGAGGACGGCATCATGGCATGGTGGGTCAAGCGCTCCATGAGCGGCGGCCAGTTCGTCGAGCAGGTCACCCACACCATCGACCTCGTTCGACTGCTCTGCGGCGAACCGGTCTCTGTGACGGCCCAGGCGGCCACCGGCTTCATCAAGGACCACCCGACCTATGACCTGGACGACGCCCTCGCTGTTACGATTCAGTTCGAGTCTGGCGGTGTTGCCAATCTGTACTCGTGCTGCGCCAGTAAGGCACTGGGAGGCGTGGACCTGAATGTCTACGCAACCTCGGCCGCTGTGCGGTTCACTGGCTGGGAGCATACCGCTGCGATCCACCGTGTGGGCAAGGACCCCGTCGAGATCAAGGGCGAAGAGGACATCTTTATCATCGAGGACCGCACCTTCCTCGGCGCGGTGCGCACAGGCGATCCCTCGGGCGTCCTGTCCACCTACAAGGACGCGGTGAAGACTCTCAAGCTGAGCCTTGCCGCGAACGAGGCCGCTCAGACCGGCCGTACCGTGACGCTGAGCTAGCGCGAACGCAGGGGGCGCGAGTGGGGCAGCTTCATGCCATAGAGATCAGCCCGACCCTGGCGACGGCTGTCCTGCTCCTGCTAGCCTTCCTGGGCGGGAAAGTCGCGCAGCTCTTCAGGTTGCCATCACTGACCGGCCAACTCATTGTGGGGGCCCTCCTGGGGCCCGCCGCTCTGGGACTGTTGTCCCGCGAGTTGGCCGGTCAGGGCCTCCAGCCCATCACTGATCTCGCCCTCATGATTCTCGCCTTCACGATCGGCGAGAAGCTCGAGATCAGCGTACTCCGCGATGGCACGAGGCGTATCCTCGCCATCCTCTTCGGTGAGGCGCTCGGCGCCTTCGTCCTCGCCGGGCTGGGCACTGCTGGCGCCGCCATACTCCTCGGCACCTTCGCGAGCCCCGGGATCGCGGTTGCCATGGGGCTCGTCCTCGGGGCCATCGCCATCGCCGGGTCTCCTGGAGCGACCTTGGTGGTGACCAAGGAGCTAGAGGATCCAGGGCCGCTTGGGCGGCTGGTCCTGGCTCTGGCGGCGGCGAATGACGCCCTCGCGATCATGGTCTTCGGCCTCTGCCTCGCCATCGCGAACGCGACTCTCGGAGGCCAGGTGTCGCCTCTGGACATGCTGCTCGTGCCCCTCCTGAAGACGGTGGGCGCCGTGGCGCTGGGTCTATTGGGCGGACTGCTGATCGACGTGGTGGGCGGCCGGTTCCACAACCGCTCCGATGTGCTCATCTTCGGTCTGGCCATCATCGTCGGTTGCGGCGCGGCGGCCTCGGCTTTGGCTGTCTCACCACTGCTCGCCGGCATGGCCGCCGGGTTCGCCGTGGTGAACCGGGAACGCCGCGATACGCGGATCTTCCGCACTCTCGGCGACTTCGCGGCGCCCATCTACGTGCTGTTCTTCGCCTTGGCGGGCTCCCATGTGGAGATTGCGGCCTTCGCGGCGGGCGGCGCGATCGGGGTGGCCTACATTGCCGGGCGGTTCGGCGGTAAGATCATGGGGGCTGCCGCGGCAGCCCCCATCGGAGGCATGACGCTACGGGAGGGCGTGCGTGCGGGCATATGTCTGCTGCCCCAGGCGGGCGTCGCGGTGGGGTTCCTGGTTGAGATGGAGCGCCAGGGAGCGCTGCAGGAGATCAGCGCCGTGGCACATCCCATCGCCCTTGCGGGCATCGTTGTCGCTGAGGTCATCGGGCCCGCGGCGGCTCGCAAGGTCCTGGCGGGCGGAGGATGTGATCGTGGTTGAGCTCGACTGAACCCGGGGCGGCCAGAGCGAGCGTGCTCTTCGGCTTGGCGAACCCCTCGACGGTTGGCGACATAGCCCTCTTGGCAGCCTCGATCGCGCGTCACCGGCACGCTCCGGCGGCCGCGCTCTCGGTGCTCCACACGGGCAGCCTCGGCGCCATGGCCGCTCCGCGTGTTGCGGAACTGATCGACCACGCCGACGGGCTGTTCACGACGGCGAGAGAGCACGTGGCGAGCAGCGGCGTCGAACTGCTCACGGAACTCCGCCTCGCCCGCTCGCCGGCGGATGGGATCCTGGGAGCAGCCAAGGACCTCGCCGCCGAGTGGATAGTCCTCGGTCACCCACGTCAGGCCGATGGAGCCGCCTTCGACGCGATCGTGGAAGCGGTTGCCGGCGCGGACGTCGCCCACGTCATCGTCGCCAGCATCCTGGGCTCTATCCCTGCCTGCGGGCGAGTCCTGGTCCCCGTTACGCATCCATCGCACTTGGCCGATTGCGCCGCCGTAGCCAATGCCCTGACAAGTGGCGGCGGGGATGCCCTCGTGCTCGACATCGTGAGTTCAGAGGCTTCGGAGCGGGACGTACGGGCGGCGGAGGAGGAGCTGGATCAGGTCGCCCGGGAGGTCATGCCGAACTGCCAACGCGAGGTGCGGCGCGCCGACTCGAAGGTCCACGCCATTCTGGAGGCCTCCAAGGAGGCGCACATGGTGCTTCTCCGTGCCGATACGCGTAAGGGCCTGTCGCGCTTCTTCTTCGGCTCCCTCGCGAACGAGATCGCCGCGAGGGCGGAGTGCACCGTGCTCATGCTCCACCCCAAGGACACCGGCTAGCCCCGCGAGCCGGGGCCGAGTGTATCCACCAAACGGACCTCGCGCGATGATTGGAGCCGGACCGCCGAGTCGCTGATGATCACGGGGCCCGGTCTCCGCCTAGCGTTGCTGACGGGCTAAGCCTCGAGGCCGGGCGAGGCTTAGCCGCCCACTGGCTCTACCCGAGTGACGCCCTCTACCAACTCGACGAGGTTACGCTCCACAAGCATCTTGAGGGTGGCTTGGGCGTGCGGACAGCCCGCGCAGGCGCCCTTGAGCTGCACGTAGACAACTCCCTCTTCCTCGTTGAGGTCCATCAGGGCTATGTCGCCGCCATCCATGCGGAGCGTCTGCCGTATCTGCTCCAGTACCTGCTCGACCTGCTCCCTCATCCGTCGATCAGCTCCCATCCGTCCATCGGCCTAGCCCCGCAGTCGAAGCTTAGACGCGTCTAATAAACCTGACGCCCAGTGTACAGCTTGCCCTGGGCGCGGACAAGCGCGGCGCTACCCCTCGAACCGGTAGCGGAACCGCCCGTTCGGCGCTACATCACCGTCAGTGACGAACCGCAGGATATCACCATCGGGACCGGCGTTATCCGCCCATTTGAAGTCCAGCCGCACGGGATCATCCGGCCCGAGCCCGAGTAGCGCTCGCGGCACCGCGACCATCACCCACCGGTCGCCCACGCGCAGCGGCGCCCGGCCCCGCTCCTCCCAGGCCCAGCCACCGGTGGACGCTTCAACGCTCGCCGTCTCATCGGTGCTCGTCAAGCGATTGATGGCGAGATCGAAACCCTCCCAGCCGGTTCGGTGGTCCTGATCGGTGTCTAGGTAGAGGACCATCCAGTCGGGGTCCGTCCGGGGAGAGAGCGGCTCGGCCGTCTCCACCAGGAAGTACACGTTCTCGGCATCGCGCGCGACCCTGGCCGAGATGATGTCATTCCGACCCGTTGTGTTCGTGAGTTGGGCGTAGCTGTTATACCCCGGGTGATCCCTCTGGGCGGGGTCGCCCCGATCATCGAGGAACTCCGGTCGCACGTCCAGCCACTGGTCGAGCCCACCCGCCAGGTCGATCGTCACGGGCTGGCTGGCCGGCTCAGGCGGCCGCACGCCCTTGTAGCGGCGCACGAAGGAGGCGAGTTGGTAGTAGTAGTGATCCGCGAGGGGCCCGCGCGCCGGCTCGATGTCCCGGCTGTGCTCCTCATTGTACTGGTCCCAGAAGGAGACCGGAAGGTCGGGCTCGTTGAAGCGCATGGCGATCCATTCGTTCCAGCCTGTGACGAACACGAACTGCGGGTCCTCGGCCAAGGCGCGTTCCCACTGCTCCGTCAGGTTGAGGCCGTAGAGCATCGCGTCCGGTGACGTGTCCATGTCCCCGTTGTGCCAGCTTCGACCGTGGGAGCGCGGGTGGCTGAGCCGGCTCAGCTTCCCGTCCGCCGCATTCTGCGCCACGCCCACCGACATCTGCTCCGCCTCGCCGCGGTCGTTGTGGAACACGTGTTGCGGGTAGACCTCCAGCCAGCTCCACTGGTTGGGCTTCGTGGGGCCCACGAAGTAGCTCGCCTGGGGGGAGCGGAAGGTGAAGAACCGGCGGATCCGCTCCAGTTCGGAGTTGGCTAGCTCGGCTCGGAAGGCGCGGTCGCCATCGACGGGGACGCCGCCCGCGTAGGCGGCGCCGTCGGCGAACTGGTCCTCCGTGTGGCTCCACCAGCCGATCGTACCCACTGGGTCCGTGGCCTCCACGTAGTAGGCCCCCGCCTCGACCGGCTCCTCGAACTCCACCGTCAACCAGTCGTTGTCGCTCACGTCCTCGAAGCGCCGGCTGGCGAGGACCTCACCCAGAGGCCCCTCACGGCGCACGGAGACCGTGATGCCCGACCCGGCCGCGCCCCAGGTGGGTGTGTTGATCGCCACGCTCCGAATCGGCTCGTCCGTCGTGAAAGACTGGCCGAGGGGGTGACCTGGCTCCAACTCCGTGGGCGTGTTGTGTCCCTGGCTCCCGAGGTCCCCTCCGATGTAGGCGGGGTCGGCGAGGATCAGCGGGCGGCCCTCCCACTGGTACCAGAGCTCGGGATGCAGCCTCGGCTCGTACAGGGTGTGGTACAGGTGCTGAACAACGTTGGAGGGGGCCCAGAAGGGGCAGAGGAACGCGATCTGCGGCGTCTGGGCGCCATCCTCGCGCGCCTCGGCCCAGACCCGCAGGAGCGCTCCCCACTCCTTGTCATACGTGGACTGGTTGGTCACATCGAAGATGACCACGTCGACGCCGGCGTCTGAGAGCATCTGGGCATGCCGGCGCAGCACGTACGGGTCGTCGCTCTGGTAGTAACCGAAGAGGGACTCGCCCCAGTGGTGGAATGCGTGAAGGGGCCCCCACAGTGGGCTATCAGGGTTCGAGGCCGCTGTGGGGTCCTCGGCCAGGATCTTCGTGATGTCGTACGGGCCGCCGTTTACGTGGGCGCCCATCCAGAGGAAGTAGAACATGCCGACCTGCCGGTCGGCGCGCGGGGGCCCAGCCTCCTCGAAGGTCGGCAACGACCTCCCTAGGCCGTCCGTCGCAACCCACGTATCTGCACGCACGTCGCGTGGGACCTGGCCCTGGCTGCCGACGCAAGCAAGACTGACGGCGACCCCCACAAGGCTGGCTCGAACCATCAACGAGTCACTCTCCTTCGAGGCTCCGTGCCCCTGCCGGCAGGCGGCTCCCCGAGAAGGGCGAACCCCCATACACGCACTCAGACGCGACACCCCAGTACCGGACGGACACGTGCCTTGAGACCTACTGCCCTTTCCCTATGCCTGCTCACACCCCTCCTCGCGCTGCCGCTCGCCTCCGGGGCGCAAGCCCAGGCGTCCGGCGGGGACGCGCTCGCCGCCTATGAGCGGGCCGATCGCTACCTGGGTGGGGCCATGTCCCGACTGGTGCGAGGCGCCTCAGTGGAGCCCCACTGGTTCGACGATGGCCAGCGGTTGTGGGTCCGGCGAGACAACGCCACGGGCCGGGAGTTCCTGGTCGTCGATGCCCAGGCGGGCGCCATCGAGCCTGCCTTCGACCATGCCCGCCTCGCCGAGGCGCTCCAGGCCGCGACGGGCGAGGCCTTCGACGCCGCCAACCTGCCCTTCTCCGTCATAGACCTGGCCGAGGACTGCGGCGCCGTCGGCTTCCCCCTCGATCGGGACTACTGGCGCTGTGACCTCGCTACCTATGAGTGCGTCCGCGCTACGCCGCCAGAGCGCGGTGGTCCCCCGGAGGCGCCGCCAGCACGGGACAGCTGGGAGCCAGGCCTGTCGCCCGATGGCCAGTGGCGCGCCGAGGTGCGGGAGCACAACATGTGGCTCCTGCCGGCCGACGGGGGAGAGGCCGTGCAGCTGAGCGAGGAGGGCGACGCGGGCCACTCCTTCGGTCACCCGCAGTGGTCTCCGGACTCACAGTACCTGGTTGCATGGCGCACGGAGCCGGGGGATCACCTGGAGATGCCCATGGTCGAGTCCCGTCCTCAGGACAGCCTCCGCCCGAGAGTGCACCTGGAGGTGTACGAGCTCCCGGGCGACAAGCTCGACGTGCACGAGCTGTGGGTCTTCGACGTCGCGGCGAGGGCCGGCGACCGCGTGGACGTGGAACCGATCGACTGGTGGGGGCCGGCCGAGCTCCATTGGCTGCCAGAGGGGCAGGCCTTTCGGTACCGCCAGATCCACCGGGGCTTCCGTCAGGTGAGGGTCATCGAGGTCGACTGCGCCACGCGCTCGTCCCGGGTCATCATCGATGAGTCCAGCGACAGCTTCATCCCCCCCATGAAGGAGTTCCTGCAGCATCTCGACTCCACGGGCGAGATCCTCTGGGCTTCGGAGCGGGACGGGTGGAACCACCTCTACCTCATCGATGGCGCCACGGGCGAGGTGAAGCGCCAGGTCACCCAGGGCGAATGGGTGGTCCGGGGCGTTGAGCGGGTCGATGAGGAGGCGCGTACCGTCCTCTTCCGTGGGAGCGGCATGCACAGCGGCGAGGACCCGTACCTGGTGCGCTACTACCGCGTCGGCCTGGACGGCGGCGAGCCGATCGAGCTAACGCCGGGAGAGGGCCAGCACGCCATCACCTTCTCGCCAACCGGTGACTACTTCGTGGATACCTGGTCGCGGGTGGATCTCGCGCCGGTAACGGAGCTTAGGCGCACCGAAGACGGCTCCCTGGTCGCGGAACTCGCCCGGGCCGACACCTCACTCCTGGAGGAGGCCGGTTGGCCGTGGCCCGAGCCCTTCGTTGCCAAGGGGCGGGACGGGGAGACTGACATCTGGGGCGTCATCTTTCGCCCCAGCGACCTCGATCCAGCCCACAGGTATCCCGTTATCGAGGCCATCTATGCGGGGCCGCATGATTCCTTCGTGCCGAAGGGCTTCAGCGCGGGATACGAGCATCAGAACCTGGCCGAGTTGGGCTTCATCGTGGTGCAGATCGACGGTATGGGGACCTCCAACCGCAGCAAGGCCTTCCACGATATGGCGAACCGCGACCTGGGGGATGGCGGCTTCCCCGACCGCATCGCGTGGATGCGGGCCGCCGCCGAGCGCTACCCCTATATGGACATCAGCCGGGTGGGGATCTACGGCTCATCGGCAGGCGGCTACAACGCCGCGCGGGCCCTGCTCGCCTTCGGCGACTTCTACGATGTCGGGGTCGCCATGTCCGCCAACCACGATCACCGCACGGACAAGGTGTGGTGGAACGAGCTCTGGATGGGTTACCCAGTGGGGCCGCACTACGAGGAGCAGTCGAATATCACCCAGGCGGGCAACCTCACGGGGAGGCTCTTCCTGATCCATGGCGAGATGGACACGAACGTCTACGCCGCGGCCTCCACGATGCAGCTCGCTGACGCGCTCATCCGAGCGAACAAGGACTTCGACATGCTCATCGTGCCGGGCGCGGGCCATGGGTTCGGAGGCGCCTACGTCACCCGCCGGATGTGGGACTACTTCGTCCGGCACCTCCAAGGGGTGGAGCCGCCACGGGAGTACGACTTCTCAGCCGGTGGGGACGGAACGCACTTCACGATCCGGAACCTGCGCGAGGAGCCTGTGGAGATCCTCTGGGCGAACGGCGATGCCCTGACCAAGTACCACGACCTCGCGGCGGGCCAGGAACTGGTTCAGCACAGCTACATCGGCCACCGATGGGTGGCGCGGTCGGATGGCCGCACGGTGTCCCGCTACACGGTGGACCCTGTCGTGGACGAGTGGGTGATCTACTAGCCTACGGCGCCCGTCCGGGGCCGGGGCTACCTCGCGTTCGGTCGTCGGGAGAGTTCACGGCTGCACTGACGCCACGAACTCGCCGTCGTGGTTCACCACCGCCCATGCCACCCGTCGGGCCGGGTCGATGCCGTACGTTCCGAGGCCGTACTCCGGTCGGTAGGGACCTATCACCGCGCGGGGTTCGCCGCCGGTGTTCAGGGAGACCGCGTTGACCCAGCGGCCTGCCTCATCCCTCGATAGGAGCGCTAGCCCGTCGGCAGACGCTCCTTCGTAGGAGAGCGCCAACACGTACTCACTCGTCTGTGCCGACCCAGGGGTAGTCCGCATCCCCCACAGGTGCAGGATGTCGCTCCGTGCCCCGTCCGTCCGCGGCGACCAGCCCGTGGCCACCAGGTTCGAGCACTCGCGGTTGTCCGCTGCGTCGGCCTCCTCGATGATCCCCGCGCGGTCGTTGGTCCCATCGAGAATGCGCATGACCGTGCCTAGGTACTCATCGCCCGTGGGGGCGCGGTCGGCCACGGCCGTGAGGCTCTCACCACGTCCGACCACGAAGCTCTGGCCGTTGGCGCTGTAGCCGAAACGGTCGAGGAGGGGCCACTGCTCCACCGGCTCCCACCCCTGCAGCGAGCCCTCGCCGGGCATGACGACGGCGTATGTGTCCACCTGCACCCTGGGGCCATCCACTGTCACGATGAGATAGCCGACGGCGCGCCGCTGCTGCATGAGAGGGATCTCATTGTCCGAGTAGGGTGGCTTGGGGGAGTACATCTTGTGGCTGTTCGAGCCCGTAATGATCTGCTGGATGGTCAGTGCCTCGGGCGCCTGGGGAGAGCGAACGATCGCGCGATGGTAGATGTGATCGTGGCCACAGAAGAAGTAGCGCGCGCCATTCCCGTGCATGGCTCGGTAGAAGGCGCCAGCGATCTCCCCGAGGTCCTCTCCTCGGTCGCCCGGGTCGTCTTGGTCGAGCGGGTCGCCGAACACGTTATCCTTGTGGTTCTGCCCCAGCAGGTTCTTGTGGGCGAAGAGGAAGGCGTGCCGGCCTGCGCGGGACGCTGACTCCAGCTGCTCCGTGATCCACTCCTGCTGCTCGTGGATGGAGTAGGTCGTGCCGGATGCCGACCCGTCGTCCACGGCGAAGATGTCCAAGAGCAGGAAGGTCGCGTTGCCGAAGCTGAAGCTGTAGGTTAGGCCCGCGAGGCCCGGAAGGTCGGGGCTGCCAGCCTCGAAGTACCGAGTGCCCCCTCGGAACCCGGGTAGCCCCGGCAGCCGGGGGAAGGACCTCGGCCACTGGCGGGCCGCCGCCACGCTCCACTCGTGGTTCCCGCGCAGGGGGAAGAAGCCGATGCCCCGCCGATGCAGAGCGGCCGTGTGCCGCGCCCGGATATCAAGCTCCGAGGGGTCGCGGCTGCCGTTGTCCGTCACATCCCCCACGGCGATGACGAACTCCACGCCGTGAGCGATGAACTGCTCGTTCACGTTATCGATGATCTCCGTCGCGACTCCCCGACCCGGTCGACCCTCTGCTGGCGACCATTGGGTGTCGCTGATGATCCCGAACTTCCATGGCCCACGCTCGGCGCCCTGAGCCAGGGCGAGGGCGGGCAGCAGCGCCGCGAGCAGACACACCAAGACAAGCACGCTACGGTTACGCGCAGGGAAACCCATACTGGTCGCCTCCTATACCCCCGTGCCCTACTAAACGCTACTTCAGCAGGGCGATCGGCCGGGCCTGCCGCTCGCGCCGGCATTGGCCAGCCGCGGCTACGGCTCCATGATAGTCAGTGTAACCCTCTCGCCGAAGGGGCTGCGGCCCTCGGCCACCAGCTGGATCTCCACCTGGCCGCTGCCCTCCACCGCGAAAGGGATAGCGGCCTGCCCTGGGTCTCGGAGGGAGGCGCCCATGCTGCCTCGCCCAGGTTGCCGACGGATGCGCGATCGCGGCTGGTAGCCCTGGCACCCCGGACTCGGGAAGCAGTACGGCAACGCGGGGATCGGGCTGTGCGTCGGCGGCGGCGTACAACAACGCGCCAGCGGCCATCAGACGAACGGCGGCATGGGCCATGCCATACCTCCGGGATCGGAACCGAGCTTGCCGCGCCGGACGCCAGGGTCAAGCGTCGTCAGAGGGCTCTGGGGCGCTCCCCGGCAGCCGGCCGGCGCCGGCCAACGCCCTCCGCAGCAGGAACTCGATCTGACCGTTGACGCTCCGTAGGTCATCATCGGCCCAACGGCGGAGGGCGTCCAGTACTTCCGGAGCTAACCGGAGCAGGAATGGTTGGCGCTCAGCCAAGAGACGGCACCTCGCATGCGGGGCCTTCCGCTAGTGGTAGATAGTCCCGGTGTTGACAACAGGCTGGGTGTGCCGGTCGCTGCAGAGGACCACCAGCAGGTTGGAAACCATGGCCGCCCTGCGCTCACCGTCCAGCTCCACGATCCCCTGCTTCTCCAGGTCGTCCAGCGCCATCTGAACCATGCCGACGGCGCCCTCGACGATCTTCTGCCGGGCGGCGACCACGGCCTGAGCCTGCTGCCGCTGGAGCATGGCCGCGGCGATCTCCGATGCGTAGGCCAAGTGGCTGATGCGTGCCTCGATGACCTCCACGCCGGCTTTGTCGAGCCGCTCCTGAATGTCATGCCGCAGTTGCTCGCAGATGCCCGGCGTATTGCCCCGGAGCGACACCTCGTCATCGTGACTGTCGTAGGGATGGCGGCTCGCCAGGTTCCGCAACGCGGCCTCGCTCTGCACGGCGACGTAGTTCTCGTAGTCATCGACCTCGAACACCGCCTCCGCCGTGTTCACGACGCGCCACACGACGACTGCCGAGATCTCGATGGGGTTCCCGTCCCTGTCATTCACCTTGGATGGCCGCCCTGCGGACTGGGACTTCTTCTGTACGATGTTGCCCTGGCCATCCTTGACCGCCGGGATCGTCGTCGACCCAGTCTCGAAGTTGCGTATGCGGCGACTGATCTTCCGCTTCGAGAAGAATGGGTTCACCCAGTAGAAGCCGGACTCGACAACGGAGCCACGGTACTCACCGAACAGCAGAAGAACGCGAGCGCTATTGGGCGCAATCGCCAAGAAGCCACAGAGTCCAATCAGGAACGCGAGGGACGTGAGGACGCCAGCAATGATCAGCGCTACCCCTTTCGGTCCCGCCGTCTGCGCGCCGACGGTGATCAAGATAGGGCTTGCCACGAGTATCGCCAACAACACAGCGAGGGGTCCCCAACCTGCCACTGGCTTGATGATGTGCTCCTTCATTACCGTGCACCTCCAGGGATGCTAGCCGTCACAAGCTAGCGATATGATATCACTTTGGTATCGGACGCACAAGGCGGTCCGAGGTGACGCGCGACTTTTCGTGGCCTGCAGATCCGACGCGTCGCTTCTGCCGAACGAACCCATCGCGGGGAGCCTCAGGCTTCGCGATCCACAGCGCAGGGCGGAGCTACGCAGCCGCCGAACCGGTACTCGCAGCTATCCTCACGAGAGGGTGTCGCCCATGGTCACGATGCTCCTAGTCCCCGTATGCCTAGGCGTGCTCGCCGACGGCGCGACCGTCTTCCCCTTTGATGGCGCCGCCTCCACCGACACAGGCCTGGAGCCGGCTCGTGCCGAAGGCCTCGTCTTCGTCCAGGGACGGGACGGCCAGTGCCTGCGGCTGGGCCCCGGTGCTCGTCTGAGTTACCCGACCCAGGGCGCCTACGACCCTTCCCGAGGGACCGTCAGCCTCTGGGTCAGGCCGAACTGGAACAGCCGCGACATTCGCGGCGACCGGCTCCTGTTGTCGCTGGAGGAGGACCCCGGCTACGACAACGCGGTGTCACTGGGCGTCTACGGCGCCGAGGACCGATGCATCGTCTACTTCTCCAATAGCGGGGGAGTCGACGGCGCCATCGCCCCCATCGACTGGCGGGCCGGCGAGTGGCATCACGTGGTAGCGTGCTGGGACTGGGAGCTTCGCTGCCGCGCCCTCTACGTCGATGGCTCCCTCGTCGGCGCCGCCCGCACGCGCCGGGCCATGCCTTCGGAGCAGAGCACCTTCGAGGTGGGTTTCTCAAGGCGCGTGCTGCCGTACGGGGGCCATGGCGGTGCCCTGTGCGACATTGATGACATGACCATCAGCACCGCGGTGACGCCCGCCGACTTCGCGGATGCCGCAGCCGCAGTGGCCGCCACGCGCTCCGAGCAGGACCAGCTCGAGAGCGTGCGGGAGAGGCTCAGCGAGGAGTTCTCTCTGGACCGGGTGGCTCAGGAAGGCATAGAGGTCACGTGGGACGACCTCGTTGGCCTCGGCGCGCCGATGACCAAGCGCGTGCCCATCAGCGTCGGGCATCACGAGCAGATCGTCTTCGCCCAGCCCGACCTGTCCGTGTCCCTGGGGACCTCGGACGCGGCCCTCGGCCTGGGGGTGGCCCTCGGCGTCCCACGCCGACTGCCCGAGGTGCGGGAGCCTACCCACCGCCTGCGGGAGGGTTACCTGCCCATCGTCGAGAGCCAGTGGCGCGCCGGCGCCATCGTCCTCGAGCAGACCGCCTTCTGCGTCCTCGCCGACGCCGATGAGGTTGTGACGGGGCGGGAGACCCAGCACCTGCGGATGCGCCTCACGCTCCGCAACGAGGGCTCAGAGCCGAGCCGCGCCGACCTATCTCTCGTACTGGGGCGCATGGCGGGCACTCAAAACGTCAACTACGGACCCTTCGTCGGGCCGGCGTCACGGTGGGAGAACACGGGCATAGAGACCCGCCTGGAGGAGGACGCGCTGATGATCGGCGACCGCGCCCTCCTCGCCCTCCGAGCGGATGACGGCATCGCCGTCTCGCCAGGGGATGCCCTGCTGTTTACGACGGAGTTGGCCCCTGGGGAGGCTCGTGACATCGACCTAGCCGTGACGACCGCCCCCGAGCTTCGCCCGCCCGAGGAGCTTCGCGGGGCCCTCGCGTCCAGCCAGGATACGGCTCTACAGCGTTGCGATGAGCGCTGTCGGCGCGCCCTGGCGCGGGGCATGAAGCTTCGCACGCCTGAGCCTCGCCTGAACGACATCTACCGGCACATCGTCCTCTCCGCCCTCGCGAGCACCATTCAACACCCCAACCAGCCCTGGCATACGCCGTATCAGAACCTCTTCGCCACCTCGATGGTCTGGCCGTGGGAGTTCAGCCACATGGCGGCGCCCCTCATCTCCATCGGGTACGCGGAGGAGATGAGGCCGTCCCTGCGCTTCTTCACCGAGCGGCAGACGGGCGTCGGGCCACACTCGGCGAACCGCGGCCCCGACGGCGATGTGATCAACCCTCACGGCTGCTACACGGGCACCTCGATGTACTGGATGTGCGAGACCGGCGCGGTCCTGTGGTCCCTCGCCGACAACTACCTCTACTCTCGCGACGACGCGTGGCTGGAGGCCCAGCGGCCCAGCATCCTCGCCGCTTGGGAATACGTCCAGCGCGAGCGCGGCCGCACGCGGCTCCACTACGACGACGGGAGCAGGGTGGAGTACTACGGTCTGCTCCCTAAGGGGCGGGTCCACGACTGGGACGGCCACCGCTACCACTACGCCTTCTCCGATGGCGTGACCTGGAAGGGCATGACACGCATGGCCGCGGCGTTCCGTGCCGCGGGGTTGCCCGAGGCTGAACGCATGGAGGCGGACGCGAGGGAGTACGGCGAGTGCATCCTCGACGTGATGCGCCGGGCCGAGTTCGTCGATCCGGAGACGAACCTGCCCTTCGTGCCCAACACCGTGTTCTACCGCGAGGGCGTCCAGGGCGGGCTCTGGTGGACCGACGGGCCGGCCTCCCTGTTCTCCCTCGGGCTCCTGCCGCCCGACGACCAGCGCTTCGAGTACATGATGGCGTACTTGCAGCGCAAGTGGGGCACCCTCATGGGCCTGACGAACCGCATGGAGGGACCTCGGGACACTCCCTTCTGGTATGTGAACCTCAATGAGCGAGGCTACTACCAGAACTTCCTGGCCCGAGGCGAGCCGGAGAAGGCCCTGCTCGTTCTCATGTCGACCCTGGTGTACAGCCTCTCCCACGACTGCTACCAGACCGTGGAGCGGATCGACATCACCGAGCCGAACTACGCGCCCTTCCAGCCGAATCCCTCGGGCAACGGCCGCCTCATCGACATGCTCAAGCGGATGGTTGTGGACGAGCAGGACCCAACGACCCTCTGGTTCCTTCGCGGCTGCCCCCGGAGGTGGTTCGAGGCGGGTGAGTCCGTCGAGGTCCAGGACGCGCCGACGCTCTATGGGAACGTCGCCGTTAGGTCCCAAGCCACCGCGGAGGCGATCACGGTCGAGGTGACTCCTCCCGCCATCTGGCCAGCGGACGGCCTGCGGGTCGTCGTGCGCGCTCCGAGCCGCCAGCCTTTCGCGAGCGTCACGGTGAACGGACGCCGAGCCACCATGGACGGGGACGCGGTCCACATCACGAGTCCGGCGGAGGTGCTCCGGGTTCGGTTCGCGTTGAGCGACGGCGGCGGGGCGCCGTAGGGAGGGCGCGGAGAGCCCGCCTCGGCCCGACGGAGTGGGCGGAGTTTGGCCCCGAATGGGGAACTCGGAGACGCGAGTCTCCGTTACGTTATCCTGCTAGGAGGTACGGACATGGATGCCAACGGGATGTCCCGACGTGAGTTCCTCGCCTCGTCCGCCGCCACGCTGGGGGCTCTCGGCATGGTCGGATCGGTGGCGAAGGCGGCGCAGGCCGACGTGGACGAGGTGGTCCTGGGATCGACGGGCATCCGCACGTCGCGCCTCGGCCTGGGGACCGGGACCTACGGTGGCCGCGAGCAGCGGCTCCTCGGCTCGGAAGGGTTCGCGCGCCTCGTGCATGAGGCGTACGACCGCGGGGTCCGGTTCATCGACTGCTCCGACAGCTACTGGACCCACGGGCTGATCAGGCACGCGCTGGAGGGGCTGCCTCGGGAGAGCCTCTTCATCCAGACCAAGACCGACGCTCGCGACGCGGCCCTGGTCCGTTCGGACATCGACCGCTTCCTCATCGAGCTCGATGTCGAATACATCGACTCGGTTCTCATGCACTGCATGACGGCGCCGAGCTTCGTGGACGATCTCCGTCCTGCCATCGACGTCCTCCTGGAGGCCAAGGCGAGTGGCATGGTGCGCGCCATAGGAGCCTCGTACCATTCGGTCGATGCGCCTGCGGCGGCGGCCTCCTGCGCGGACCTCGACATCCACATGATCCGCGTCAACCCCTTCTCGGTGAACACCGATGGCCCGCCGGATCGGGTCGCGGAGGTCGCCCGGGAGCTTGCCGACGCGGGCAAGGGCGTCATCGGGATGAAGGTGTACGGGGAGTCCGGCTTCGGCTCGCCGGAAGAGCGGCGGGAATCGATCCACCACGTGGTGTCCTTGGGAAGCGTCCACGCCTTCGCGATAGGATTCAGGGACATCGCGCAGATAGAGGAGACCCTCGGACACATCGCCTCCGCGGTGGGGTAGGGGGTCAGGGGGCGGAGGACTGCCCCCTGGCCCTCCGTGCCTCCACGACAAGCAGGACCATCAGCACCCCGGCGAGGGCGAGCATCGCGACGGGAAGCAGCACCAGCCCGGCGCGCAGGCTGAAGGCATCGCCGAGCAGCCCAAGCAACCAGGGGAACAGGGCGCAGCCGAAGATCCCGGCGGCCGCGAGGAGGGCCAGCATCGCCGTCGAGGTGTCGTCCAGCACCTCGGTGGCGATGGCCAGTAGGGTGGGCCAGAAGCACGCGACGGCGAGGCCCCCCACGCCTGCGAATGCCCAGGCGACGCGCGGGTCCCGCGCCTGGCCGAACCCGAACAGGGCTGCCGCGCCGAGCACCGCGGACACCACCGTGAGGGTGATGGGTGTCATCCGCCTCAGGATGGCGCCGCTCCCGAAACGCCCCACGGCCATGGCGACGCCGAAGAGGATGATCGCCATGGCGCCCGAGCGCGCCGAAGCGCCCAGCTCCCGCTCCAGGAAGCTCGGCGCCCATGTCGTCAGGCCGACCTCGGTTCCCCCCGCGAGCACCATGGCCACCGTGAGCCCCCAGAAGGCCTTGCGCCGCAGGAAGGCGGTGGTCGAACTGCCGGGCGCGACGTGCGGCTGGGGGTAGCGGCGCGTCGCGAACATCAGGCATGAGAGCACTGCGATGGGCAGCCAGACAATGACCGTGGCGCGCCAAGGGACGTCCCGATCGAGCAGCTCGCCCGACAGGAGAGCGCAGCACACGAGCCCCACGGGGAAGAGGGCATGGGTGACGTTGAGCGCCCGAGCCGCGTCCCTGGGCCTGAGCTCTGCCACCAGGGGGTTGACCAGCGCCTCCATCATTCCGTTTCCCGCGCCGAGGATGATCTGCGCCGCGAGGAGCATAGCGTAGCCCAGGGCAACGGTCGTGCCGCCGATACCCACGGCCACGAGCGCCAGGCCCGCGACGAGGAAGGGGGCCTTGCCGAGGCGGCCCGCGAAGGCGCCCGCGACGAGCAGCGCGACGAGGAGCGCGGAGGTTCGCAGGCTCGCGATGGCGCCTTGGCCCGCGAAGTTCAGCCCGAACTCGCTGCCTATCTGCGGCAGGCACATCGCCGGGGCCTGGGTCGACGCGGCATAGACGAACATCGCCAGCCAGCCAGCGACCTCCAATCGGCGCGTGGCCACGCCGGGCTGCTCAGTTGGGCTGTCGTGACGCACTGCTGCGGGCTGACTCACGGGACTCCTCCGTACGCACGCCCTCTGCCCCCACACAAGGAACAGAGGATAGCACGTACTGGTGATCCCGTAGACTACGGGTCAACCCAGGGGACCTCGCCATTCCCGTCTGCCGTGTTCCGCACATACCGCTGCGTTCCACTCCCGAAGAGGCCCATCGGAACGCGTCGCTGTCACTGCAAGCCGTTGGGGCCCAAGGCTTAGAGGCTGCACGGGAGGGGACTATGTGTACGATGTTCCGTTGTTCACGAAAGTACTATACATACGTTAGGGTACCCCCCCAGTGGCCCTACGCGCGCTAATACACACATATAGGGGGTTATTGATTCCGACGGAACACCGGAACAGCGGAACATCCTGCGCCCCCTTGCCTCTGGCCTACGGCGTCCCGTCCGTGTAGGGGTGCAGACCGAACCACCGGCGGCTCCCCTCGCCGAGGGCGACCACGGACACCCGCAGCGTGGGGAAGCAGTCGCTGAGGCGTGGAGGTGAGCTTCGGCCGTCCGTCGGCGTCGGACGCGATAGAAGGCCTTCCCAACGAGCCGAGGCGCTGCGGGCCACGCGGTCTGTGGCGCCACAAGGGCGTGGCCGCGCACGGGGCGAAGCTACCGCACGGAGACCCTTCGAGGCATGGCACACGTCCCCGATACTCCTGAGACCAGAGAGTCCGTGACAGGCATGGCAGATCCGCCGCAGACAGCCCTGAGGCGCGCAGTCACCCTCCGCGCGGTGGCTGTTGCCGCTATTCTGGCGCCCCTCAACTCGTACTGGATCCATCAGATGGTCGAGGTGCAGTTCGTAGGCAACCCGACCGTCGTGTCCCTCTACTTCAACGTGCTGTTCATCCTGTGCGGCCTGCTCCTCTGGAACGCCGTCGCGGGCCGCGTGGCCCCCCGGCTGGCCTTCGCCCCGGGGGAGCTGCTCACCATCTACCTGATCTTATCCGTCACCAGTTCCTGCTCGGGCTATGACTTCATCCACTGGATGGTGCCGAACACGGCGGGGGTGCACTACCGCGCAACACCTGAGAACCGCTGGCACGACATCTTCTTCGAGTATCTCCCCCAGTCGCTCACCATGGGGGATCCGGCCAGCCTGAAGATGCTCTACGAGGGCGGCACATCGTTCTACGCGACGCCCGCGGCCTGGCAGCCGTGGATTCGCCCGCTGTCGTGGTGGATCCCCATCATGACGCTCGTGCTGATCGCGCCATCGGGCTTAGCGGTGCTCCTGAGGCGCCGCTGGATCGAGGTCGAGAAGCTCACCTTCCCGATCATCCAACTCCCCTTCGAGCTGACCCGCGAAAGGGGACCCTTCCTTCGCGACCGCACTCTCTGGATCGCCTTCGGGGTGGTGGCCGCGATCAACCTCCTGAATGGCCTCCATGTCCTGAACCCCGCGGTGCCGCCGCTTCCACTGCATCATCCGTCGCTTCCCTTGGGCAGCCCCCGGTCCTGGGTCATCACGGGGGCCACGGACCCGCCATGGAATGCCGCCGCCCCTGTCGGACTGTCGTACTATTTCGCCGGCGTAGGCTTCGGGCTTCTGCTCCCGACGGAGCTGATCGCGTCCTGCTGGGTCTTCTACCTCTTCTTCCGTGGCCAACTCGTGGCGGCGCAGTGGCTCGGCCTGCGGAGCATCCCCGACTTCCCCTTCCAGGACGAGCAGTCGTATGGCGGCTATATCGGCATCATCCTCTTCGCCCTGTGGGCGAGTCGCGGGTACGTGAGGGACGCGGTCCGTCGCCTCATGCGCCCCGATGAGGATCTCGACGCGCGCGAACCCATCCCCTACCGAGCGGCGGCCGTGCTGCTTGCGGGGGGCCTGCTCGCGCTGGTGCTGATCACCATCTACCAGGGCATGGGGCCTTGGCAGGCCGTCGTGCACTGGCTCGGCTACTACCTGGTGGTGCTCATCGTCGGGCGGATGAGAGCCGAGATGGGGCTCTTCACCCACGAGCTCTACGGCATGGGGCCGACGATCCGCATGGGCCGACTTCTGGGCCGCGATGTCGTGGGCGCCCGAAGCCTCACGGTGGCGACGACCTTCCACGGCCTGAGCCGTGGGTTCCGCAGCATCGTGTTCCCCCACCAGATCGAAGGGCTGAAGCTCGCCGAGCGGGCGCGCCTCGAGGCGCGGCCGCTGTTCCTTACCATGCTCATCGCGGCAGTGCTCGGGGTCATCCTCGCCTGGGCCATGTACCTCCCCGTGGTCTATCACTACGGAGCCGGCACGGCGCGGATGGGTCAGTACTCGGACTGGTACACCACCGAGGCTTACGGGGAACTCGCGAGCTGGCTCGAGAACCCGCGCGGCGTGGCGTGGAACCGGTTGACCACCATAGGCCTGAGCGCGGGGCTCTATGTGGCCGGGATGTTCCTGAAGACGAACGTCGGGTGGTGGCCCATCCACCCCCTCGGCTTCGCCCTGTCGACGACCTACGCAATGCAGTTCTACTGGTTCCCGCTGTTCGTGGCGTGGGCGCTCAAGTGGCTCGTCACTCGCTACGCGGGCCACCGAGGGAGCCGACAGCTCGTGGCGCTCGCCTTCGGCCTGATCCTCGGCGACTGCCTCTCCGCGGGCGCGTGGACGCTCTATGGAGCACTGACCCATCGGGCCGTATACACCGTGCTGGTTTGATGGAGGCGCGGCGGGGTGCCCGGGGCGAACAGGGACCGCGCGTGACTGGAAGGATAGACCGGAGGCGACAGATGATGGCGGATCAGGTGAGTCGGCGCGAGTTTCTGGCGCGGAGTTCGGCCATGGCGACAGGCTTGGCTCTGGGTGGCGCGGCGGGCGCCGCTGCGCTGGATGGCGGCGAGGTCCGGCGGCAGACGGGGAGGGGCGATGGCATGATCCAGCTCGCCGAGGGTGGACGAACGGAGTACGTGATCGTCGTTCCGGCGCGCCCCACGCCGCAGGAGCGCAAGGCGGCGGAGGACCTCGCCGAATGGCTCGGCGAGATGACGGGCGCCGAGTTCAGCATCGTGCCTGACAGCCCACCGAGGCGGCCACGGGAGATCTGCCTGGGTGCCACGAACCGGCTCGCCGAGGCTGGGCTGGGCGGTCTGGCCGAGAGCCTGGGTGATGAGGGGTACGCCATCGAGGTGGCAGGCGAGCGGCTATTCCTCGAAGGCGGCCGGTTGCGCGGCCCGATCTACGCCGTCTACGCGCTGCTCGAGGAGGATCTCGGCCTGCGTTGGTACACGCCGGAGGCGACTCTCGTGCCGCGGCGGCCCAACGTAGCTTTCGCTCCCCGAGCTCGCCGCTCGCTGCCCGCGCTCACCATCCGCGACCCCTTCTACAAGGCCGCCTTCGACGGAACCTGGTCCCTCCGGAACCGCACGAACTCGCCCGATGCGCCGGTTCCCGAGGAGTGGGGCGGGCACGTCACCTACGCGCTGTTCGTGCACACGTTCAACACCCTCGTGCCGCCCGAGGAGTACTTCGATAGCAACCCCGAGTACTACATGCTCGACGCGAACGGCAACCGCAGCCCGCAGCAGCTGTGCACCACCCACCCAGAGGTCATACGCATCGCAACGGAGAGCGCCCTGCGGATCCTCCGCGAGCGGCCCACTGCCCGGGTCATCAGCGTCTCGAAGAATGACGGCGGCGGGACATGCCTGTGTGACCGGTGCCGGGGGCTCGATGAGGCCGAGGGCACGAACGCCGCGGCGTTGCTCTATATGGTGAACCGAGTCGCCGAGGCGATCGAGGACGAGTTCCCCGAGGTGACGGTCTCGACCCTGGCCTATCTGGAGACGATCAAGCCGCCGAAGACCATTCGGCCGCGCCGCAATGTGGCGATTCGGCTCTGCACGGACAACTGCATGTGGAGCCACCCCTTCACCCCGGCGCGCGAGATCGAGGCCTTCCGTGAGGCCATGGAGGGCTGGGCGGCGATCTGCGAGCAGATCCACATCTGGGACTACTGCGTCAACTTCAGTCACTACACGGCCCCGATGCCCAACCTGGACGCGATCGCAGACAACATCCGCTACTTCGTCGCGAACAACGCCAAGGGCGTCATGGAGCAGGGGGCCTACCAGAGCGTGGGCGCGGAGCGCGACGCGCTGCGGTCCTGGGTGCTCGCGAAGCTGATGTGGGACCCCTCCCGCGACCTGCGAGAGCTGGAGACGGACTTCATCCGCGGCTACTTCGGCCCCGCCGCGCCTCCCATCCTGGAGTACAACCGGCTGCTCAGGCAGGCAGGGAAGGACCATGCCGAGGAGCTCCGCGACCCGCCCGGGGGCATACGCTACGAGATGGACCACCCCTTCCTGTCGGATGAGTTCCTGCGGCGGGCCGATGAACTATACGACCGCGCGCTCCGTCTCGCGGGCAAGGGCGTGATCCGTGCGCGTGTGGAGCGAGATCGCCTGCCGATCCTCTATGTGAAGCTCTGTCGCGGCCCGGAGTACGTGGGCGCGGGCTACGGGGCGCTCATCGAGGAGTTCGAGCGGATCGCCCATGAGGTGGGCCTGACCCACATCTACGAAGGCGCCCCGGACGTGGAGGCCAAGATCGCGGCGTGGAGAGAGGCGGCGGGCCAATGAGGCCATCGCGAGGGCGGCAGACGCTCTCCGCTGCGACGGCGCTGGTCGCCGCGCTCGTCGCGCCCACACTCAGCCAGGCGCCTGACCTGGACGTGACAACCGCCCTGCTGGGCATTGGCGGCTTCGGGGACGTGGGGCGGGTCGAGACCGACTACGAGCGGCTATCCCCGAACAACACCCTCGGAGCTTCGGTCCGCTTCGTATGGGAGGATCGCCCGGGCGATCCCGACTGGTGGAGCATCCGCATGGGGCTCCCAGAGACTACCCGCCCCTGGGATACGCTGGCCTTCGACATCTACGTGGTCGAGACGGACGAGGAGGCCCGGGTCTCGATCCTCCTCGTCGAGAGCGACGATGACCGCTGGGTTGCCCTCGGAACGTTCTTCCATGACCTGGCGCCCGGCCAGTGGAGCCACTTCGAGGTCCACCGCGATAGCATGGCCCCGTGGCTCATAGGTGACGGAGTGGCAGAGTGGGAGCAGGTCCGCACCCTCGCCATCGAGCCCGGAGGAGGCAGGGCGACGTTCCTCATTGACGGGCTCCGCCTGCTCGGGCCGGATGGGTATGAGGTGGAGATCCTCTCCTCGGAGGACGACGGTTTCGCTGTGCTGGATCCGCCGCAGTCGATCGCTCCGGCGCCTCCGCCCGGTGTCTGCTGGTTCCCCTTCGACGCGAGCCGGCTTGGCATCCCCGACTACCTGGACACGCCGCGCCGGCTCGCCGAGGTGGTGGGGCCGGTCGGCACTCCCATCTCCGGCTTCTCGGCGGAGATTCCGACGTACGCACAGGCCCTCGCCGATTGGGATGTGGCGAGCATGTACTACTCGTCCTTCTCCTCAGGCTATGCCAAGTATCTGACCCGCCGCGGGGCGTGGGATGTGAACGCGGACGGGGCCACGATGAACCGCCTCCATCCCACCCAGACGAATTGGGATGGCCAGCACACCATAGCGCTGGCCCATCCCACCGTGACCGAGGCGGTGAGGGCCAAGATCGACGCGCTTCTGGCGGCAGGCATAGGCGTCTGGATGGTCGTGGACTACACCTTCCCATGGTTCGACACATGGTGGGGCTATTCGGACGCCATGATCCAGGCCTACCGCGCCGACCTCGCGGGTACCGACGAGGGGCTGACCATCGTCGACGATGGCGCGGAACGGACCATCGGCTTCCAGGACTACTTCCGCGAGTACAACGGCTTCGCGCTCACGCCGGCCGACCTGCGACTGAGCGACTGGTCCGAGTACACTCCCCCACGACCCTCCGACTCCCTGGGACCCGACGGAGAGAAGCTGGCAACGGTATTCCTCATGCTGCGGTCCTACGAGTGGCTCAAGCTCCCCGACCGCGCGGGCCGGTACATGGTCGAGGGTGGGGGAGAGCCGCTCTGGATCGTGCCGAATCCCGAGGACTCCTACGGGTCGAGCGACTACGTGTACCTCCTGCGGTCCCAGGGCGTGGGGAACCTGCTGCCCGAGTGGTTCGGCTGCATCGGGTGGGCGGCGGAGGCTGGCTACGCGAGCCTGCCCTACCTCCGTGAGGTGGCGGATCGGGCGGGCAGCCGGCTCTCCATCATCCAGGAGACGGGAGCGGGAGGGCATACCGCGCCCTACCTGGACTGGCGAGTAGCCGCCAGCGGCGTCTACGCCCTCACTGCGGCCGGGCAACTCGACGACTTCGACAACGACTTCATCGATGAGCAGCCCTTCGGCGCGATGGCCGATCCGACTGGCAACCTGTACCATTTCGCGCGCTTCAGGGACGCGGTGGGCAAGGCTCTGGCGTTCGGGCGGGCCAGGGGAGACGGCGTCGTCCGTCCAGCCTCCGACGTGCTGTGCATCGATGAGCGCCCGCCCGCCAAGGCCACGGAGAGCCTGTTCTTCGGGCTATCACGGGAGCACTCCCTCGCGTTAGGGCTGGCCCGCGGCCACGTCCTTTTCGATCTGCGTGACAGCCTGGGCCTGGGGGAGGTCCTGGACCGCTACGGCGCGGTGTTCTACTCACCGCGCGCCCCGCGCGTCGGCGATGTGGACCTTCTCGCAGCATGGCTCCGGGAGGTGCCCGGGCGCACGCTGGTGACTCACTCGTACGTGCCGACCCGCGACTGCGCGGGGTTCTTCCACCAGGATCGCTCGGCCAGGCTGGGAGACTCCGACGGCGGTCACAGGCTCGGGCTCGGAGCCATCCACGCGACGGATGCAACCGTGTGCCAGGTGACTCGCGCCGTTCCTCCCTGGGATCAGGTTCTGCCCGTTGGCACTCGCCTGGATCTGTCGGAGCCGCTGACCACCTGCCAGGACGGCGAGGCCCTCGTGGAGACCGACGCAGGGCCGCTGGTGACTCGCTCACGGGTAGGCCAGGGCACGGTCATCTATCTCCACTGGGTGCCGGGCGCCGCCGCTGAGCCGCAGGGCCTCGATGCCGAGGTGACCGTCCTGTTGGCGTCGTCCCTCCCCGTGCGAACCACTTGCCGCGCCGATGTGGACACCGCTGTACAGGTGTTCGAGAGCCCGGAGCAGCGCGTGGTGCTCGCGTGGGACGTGCCCACGATGGAGGCCTGGTCCTTCGAATACCGTCCGGGCATACCGCCGCTGCAGTATGAGGCTCAGGGGGTCGAGCGCTGGGTCGAACTGCCCGTGGAGCCTGGAGACTGGCTCATCTACGACCTCTGGGGCGACGCCCTGGAGCGGCGCGCCACGGACGGTGAACCCCTCAGACTCTGTCTGCGCGACGCCGTGGTGGCCCAGTGGCACATCGGCCCCGATACGCCGGTCTTCCGCGGCCATCTCGAAGATGTCCGCTCCATGCGGGCACGGATGACGGAGCTTGGCTTCGACGGCCAGTGAGCCGGTGCTACGGCGCCAGTTCCACGATCACCGGATGATCGGTGAGGGTCAGGCTGACGCGGGAGACGTGGCGCAGGCTCTCCAGAGGCTCTGTGCCAATGGTGGGGTCATAGATCGCCGCCGAGAGGAAGGCTCGGCCCAGCCGGACCGTTACCTCGTCCGCTCCGCCCGTGAAGCGCTCGCCCCAGACCACCAGCAGGAGCGTGCCGTCGCTGCGCTGGAGGAGCACCTCGTGGACCGTATCGGGGCGGTCGTCGATGGAGTAGTCGAGGCTCGCCGGCTCCTCTACTGGTCCGTCGTCGGCCAGGATGGTCGTCAGGTTGTGGAGGTAGAGGGCGCTGAGGCGCGGCGTGTAGTCGGGACGGTAGAAGCCGAAGGACTGGTTGCCCGCCTCATCGGTGCGGTCGCGAAGCAAGTAGACTGCCGTGTAGCTCCACCCTCGCGCGAACTGGGACAGGTACCCGCACAGGAGCAGCTTCGCCTGGACCTCCTCCGTGATGGGTCCGTCGATAGTCACTCCCGTCTCCGTAGTGACACGGGGCAGCGAGATCAGGTCCTCCACGGAGTAACCCTCGAAGTGGTTCCGCCAGGTGAGTCCGTAGTTGCCGTACAGCCCGTCGACACGGCATCCGGGGCCGGGGTCTGAGGCGATCCAGGTCTGGTTATCATGCAGGCCCGGCCAGGCGGGGTGAGTGTAGTAGTTGTGGCAGTTCGCCGCGTCGGCGTAGCGGGTGCCGTCGGGCATGAGGCAGCCCGCGCCATCGGGGATGGTCAGGAACTGCAGCCCCACATTGTCGGTCTGAGCGCCGTTCTCGGTGATGGACCAGACCGGGTAGCCCCCGAGCATGGGGTCGCTCTTCACCGCCGAGTAGAGGTCGCGCTGGAGCTTGGCGACAGGCAGCCACGAGAGGTCGGAACCGCCCTCCTCGCCCTGGTAGGTGACCCCCCAGTTATTCGGCTCATTGTTGCCCTCGATCGCGACGAGCGCGTCCTCCGCCGCGAGCTCCCGCGCCCCCCGAAGCAGCCTCTCGACATCGGCGCCGCCACTCTGGAGCCCGTAACTGAACCGGACTCCCGTCTGCCGGTGGAGTTCGAGCAGAGCTGAGACTGGGATGTCACTCTCATACCCTAGGCGGTACCAGCGCGGCCCCAGGAAGCGTGTCACCTCGATCGTGCTCTCGAGGTTCTCGCCGCGAACGCAGACGGCGGAGTTCGCGCCGAGGCTGTCCAGGAAGCGGCTCACAGGGACGGCGGGGGTGGGCGCCGCAGTCATCGCTCCACCGAGGATGAGGGTGGTGAGCATCAGAACCATAGTGGTATCCCTCTCTTCAGCGCCGGTTGGCTTCGAGCAGGATGCGATCGGGCCCTGCCACAGTCAGGCTTCGGAGCAGGGGAGGGGAGAGGAAGGGCGAGCCCCGACTCCGCTCCGCACGGTCTTAGGGAGGCACGAGGGGGTCTGGAGCAGGCGGGGCTCGACTATCCTCAACATACCCCCTGGCGCCCCGCCGCTAACCCCATCGCCTCACTCCGCGCCGACGCTCTGCTCCACAGGGGGACCTAACGGGGCCCTCCCGCGCGGCGCGCTTGCCGATGGTGGGTACTGCCGGTACACCCTCGACATGATCCAGAAGGTAACGAACATAGAGAGCACATCGGCGACGGCCTGGGCTCCATACGCCCCGAGGACACCGAAGATCCTGGGCAGTACGAGCAGGGCCGGAAGCACCAGGATGACGTCGCGCGACATGTTGAGCATCATGGCACGCCCCCCAAAGCCCATGCCCTCGAGAGCGAACATGGCCATCATCTGGGGCTCGACCAGGAAGAATGTGCACAGCTTGAGCTGCAGAGCGAGGGTAGCCAGGTCGAGAAGCTCGGCCTCGCGCGCGAGGGGCGCCAGGATCTGCCGCGCGAAGACGCAGATGATGCCGCCGATGATGAGGCCGCCGGCCGAGGTCCAGATGGCCGCGAGCCGGTACGCCGACCACATCCGCCGGTAGTCCCTCGATCCGAAGGTGTAGCCGACGATGGGCATGAGGGCCTGATGGACGCCCCCGCCCAGGCATGACACGGCGAGCATCATCACCCGCAAAGCCAGGCCGTGGCCGGCGATCGCCGCCGCGCCGAAGCCCCCCAGCACCCAGTTGAAGACGAGGGCCGTGATGCTCCGGAGCGCGTTCATCGCCATGGCTGGCACGCCTACGACGGCGATGTCCCGGATAACCTCCACGTTCAGCTTGAGATCGCTTCGGCGGAGGTGGAAGCCGCTGCGGCCGCTGCGGAGATACCACAGGGAGGTGGTCGCCGTCAGGATCTGGGCGACCGCCGTAGCGACGCCGGCGCCATTGAGTTCCCAGCGAGGGAAGGGGCCCACGCCATAGATGAGCAGCGGGGCCAGGGTCGCGTTTGTCACCGCCGACAGGCCCGTGAGATACATGGGCACGGTGACGTTCCCGCCGCCGCGGTAGAGCCCATCCAGGGACAGCCCGACCATGAACAGCGGGAAGGCGAGACTCACCCGCGCGAGGTACTCAGCGGAGAGCTCGATAAGCTCCGGCGTAGCGCCGAACGCTCGCACCAGCGGGTGGGCCGCCGACAGGGACAGGATCATGAACAGCACGCCGAAGCCTGCGCCGAGCACGATGGCGTTGCCAGCGCCCCGCAGCACGGCGTCGCGCCGCCCCTCGCCCAAGCGCCGCGACACCAGGGACGTGAGGCCCATGGCAATGCCCATGCCGACAGAGCTGACCACCATCTGGACCGGGAACATGACCGTCAGGGCCGCGATGGCCTCCGTGCCATCGGGCAGCCCGGTCACCCAGAGGGTGTTCACGATGTTGTGGATGGACATGACGATCATCCCGAACATGCCCGGGATGCTGAGCTTGATCATCAGAGGGCCGAGGGGCGCCGATCCTAGCCTCTCAGAGCGCGCATCGTCCTCGTGGGATGGCTTAGGCGACGCCATTGCGGAGCTTCCCGTCCACGGCGTTGCCGGCATTCGTCGCCATTCGCTCAAGCAGACGGAGCGCCGTCGCCACATCCTCCGCCGTAAGGCCATCGGCCAGAATGCGTGTCCACTCGTCGAGCACCGCGCGCACGGCGGGCGCCAGCTCTCGCCCTCGGGGAGTAAGGGTCACCGTCTTGGCGCGGCGGTCATCCTCGGGGACCTCGCGCACCACCAGCCCGAGGTGCTCCATCCGCGTCACGGCGCGGGTTGTCGTGGCCGGGTCGCGGTGGCAGAGTCGCGTCAGCTCATCCTGACGGATGCCATCGTGCTCCAGAAGAGCCATGTAGTAGGGCAGGGCGGGCTCCGGGAAGCCGATCCGCCCGAGGGCTTCCTGGAAGTTCATACGGGCATACCGGTGTATCGTGCCCAGCATCCGCCCCAACACGCGGGTCTCAGGCATGGTCTTGTCTCACTCGTCAGTTTCATTGCGCTCGCAATAGTTGCGCCCGCAAATACTGCCCGTCCAGTCCCCCGGTGTCAACCTCTTCTTTCGCGGCGCTAGGAACCGGCAGGTGCTGATGGCTGGCCTCGGAAACCTGCGACTCGGGGGCTGGGATGGCGGAAGCGGAGAGGGAAGCCGGGTGCAGTCGCTCAACGCGGTTGATGCCGTTGTCTTCGCGCTCTACTTCGTGGCGATCATCGGGGTAGGGTTCTGGGTGGCCCGTCGGAAGGCCCAGACCGCTGACGCCTACTTCCTCGCCGACCGGGACCTGCCCTGGTACGTTGTCGGCACCTCGTACATCGCCAGCAACATCTCGACCGAACACCTGATCGGCATGATTGGCGCGGCCTACATCTACGGCATCTGCGTGGCGCTGTGGGAGTGGCACAACGTCATCGCGTTCTCCATCCTCATCTGGATCTTCATCCCCTTTCTCCTGGCGAGCCGCGTTTTCACGGGGCCCGAGTTCCTCGAACGCCGCTTCAACTCCACTTGCCGGCTGCTCTTCGCTGTAATGACCGTGGTGGCGAACGTCACCGCCTTCCTCGCCGCAGTGCTCTACGCGGGGGCCGTGGGCCTGAACGCCCTCTTTGGTTGGGACATCGTGCTCTGCACCGTGCTCCTCGGCGTGACAGCGGGGAGCTACGCGATCGTGGGCGGGATGCGGTCCATCGCATGGACGGAGGTGCTCCAGACCGTCCTGATCCTCGCGGGCGGATTCCTGCTGACCTTCCTGGGGCTGCGCGCACTGGGAGAGGGGAGCCTGAGCGACGGCTGGTCCACGATGATCAGCCGGAACCTGGGCGAGGAAGCCGCATGGGCGGAGGGGATCCGGCGGCTGGCGCCCACGGTCCTGGGCGAGGGGGCAACGAGCTACGAGCGGCTCAACCTCTTCCAACCGCCCAACCACACGCTCATCCCCTGGTGGACCCTCCTCTTTGGCTGGGTCGCCACGAGCATCTGGTACAACTGCATCAACCAGTTCATGATCCAGCGTGTGCTCGCGGCGCGCGACGGATGGCATGCACGGATGGGAATCGTGCTGGCTGGCTTCCTGAAGGTCATCCTGCCGGCCGTCATCGTCATCCCCGGACTCGTCTACTTCGCCATGGATCCCTCGCTCGACCGGGCGGCGGCGGACAAGGGCTACGCCGCCCTCGTCATGCAGCTCGTGTCCTTGGGGGTGAGGGGCGTCCTGCTGGCCGCGCTGTTCGGCGCCATCCAGTCCACGGTGAACTCCGTCCTGAACTCCACCTCGACCATCGTGACCCTCGACATCTGGAAGCGCTACTTCGAGCCCAACATGCCAGAGCGCCGTTCCGTCACCGTGGGGCGGCTTGTGACGGCGGTGACGCTCGTCCTAGCGATGGTTCTGGCGCCCATGATCGAGCGCATCGGCAGTGGCGTGTTCGTCTACATCCAGAACCTCTACGCGCACTTCGCCCCGGCGTTCTCAGCCATCTTCATCCTCGGGATCCTCTGGCGGCGGGCGACGGGAAGGGCGGCCGCGTGGACCATACCCATTGGGCTGGGCGCGTCGATAGCCGTTGGGGTGGTCTTCCCCGAGATGGCTCTCACCGTGCGGCCCATCCTGATATGGGCCTTCTGCGTCGTGCTCATGGTGGTCATCAGCTTGTTCGACGCGCCCCCGCCGCCGGAGTGCGTCACGGATGACCTCACGATGAACTGGCGCCAGATCGGCATCTTCCGAGGGCTCGGCAAGCCCTGGTACCGGAACGTGCTCTTTTGGTGGCTCGCCTTCGTGGCGTGCATCGCCGCCTGCTACCTCGCCTTCAGCGGGCTGGGACTCGGGCGGTAGGTCGGGCCAAGATGGGCGCGGCCCCGCCGCTGAGGCGGGGCCGCTGGGCGCGTGGGGAGCCTGTGGTCTGATATCGCCTAGGGCTTCGGATAGAGCGAGGATGGGTCGTCGATCCACGTATGGGCCCCATCGACGATCTTGAAGTTGATGCGCTCGGCTACGCCCTCTTTGAAGCGGTCGATGTACACGCCGCCCTCAATCGGGCCCTCAGCGCGGTACCCCACGAACCCGTTCGGGTCTTTGTCGGGCGCTGCGTTGCCCTGGGGACGGTGCATATAGAACCGCATCGTCTCGCGGTCCGCGTCCGAGTAGAGCATCGACCAGTTCCCTGAGCCCTGGTAGTTCATCACCGACGGGCGCATCAGCGGGTCGCTGGGATTCAGGCGGCTGAACGGATGTGCCCACCCCAATGCGTGGCCTAGCTCGTGCTCAACAACGTGACGGAAGTCTGAGTAGCCGCCGCCATCGTCGAGAACAACGGCTCCGCCCAGTGCGAGGCTGTAGTCGGAATACCATCCGCATCCACCGAGCCCGGCGACGCCTTCGCCGAGAAAGTCGCTGACGGCGATGCCCACACTACCGATCATATACCCCCAATAATCACCAGACGGCTTCCAGCGTGAGTCGTCCTCCGGTCGGCCGTCGAAGATCTCGACCTTTGGTGCGCCGTAGAACCCCTCGCTGAGGCCCACCAGCTCGTTGTTCAGCACATCCAGGATGGCGTTCCACATGCTGTCGCTGACAGGTACGCGATCCGTGCCCGTCTGGTACTTGTAGCGATAGGCTACGATCGTCGGGGACATGCCTACCGGCCAGCGAAGCACCACTCCGCTGTCATGGAACGACATTGCCCGCAGGAAGGTCGTGTTATAGTCGTCCGGGAGGACGGTGATGTCCTGGCTGCCGCTTGGCGCGAGGTTGGCCTCGAAGCTCCTCTCAATCGTCCCCGTGCTTGCGACGACCCGCCGCGCGACTGTGCTCCCAATCCCGCTGAACTCGTACATTCCCGCCGCGTCCGTGACGTCGGTAAGACCCAGGGCGCTGACCGCCACCTCCACGCCAGGCATGGCCACTCCGTTGATAAGGTTAGTCACGTACCCGCGGAACAGACTCGGAGCGGTGAAGTTCCATGTGAGCCACGTGGCGTCATCGCTGGTTTGGTTGTTCGGTACGTCGCCATAGTTCCAGTTCACGTCATCGATGCCATACCCGTTGATCGGGCTCAGCGATTGCGTTGGGGTCCCTGAGTGCGATGATTCGTACCACGATACCTCAACCACGAAGGTGAAGCTGGGCCAAGAGGCAGTGGAGTCGGACTCCAATTCCACAACCCTCGTCTGAGTGTCGTACATGGTTGCGCCGGTCTCGTTCAGCACGCGGACGCTGCCGCTCAAGATGGGTGAGTCCCAGGCCATCGTCGCGGCATTGCTCTCGAGCCCAACACCGCTCACGGCATCCTTGACCGTCCCTCGCGCACCCGCCTCCGTGGGGATCGACATGTCGAACCGAACCGTCTTCCGCCCCACGTCCGCGGGGTCTGGCCCTCCCAGGTCAGTCCCCGCCTGCCCGCCAGCGCAGCCTGCGGCAATGCTGAGGGCAAGGGCGACCAGTGCCGCCGCAACCATAAGTACTATCGTACGCTTCTTCATCTGTATCTCTCACTCCCTAGTCGCCGGAGATGTCCCGGGCGGTGCCCCCACAGGCGCCGCCACGGCCTGCGGGCCGCCTGCTGGGGTTGTATGACGGTACAGCAATCTGCTCGATCCGCCCGTGGCACTGTAGCTTGGGGCGTTGGAACTCCTTGTGGCCCTGACGTCGGTTCGGTGTCTTCATGGACTGGCATCACCTCTCGGGGCGTTCGGCTCACTCCCCTGAAACCGTGGGATTCCGATAGATGTTCATGGCGCGAGAGGACCGAGTCTGACCGCCCGCAGGCCAGGTGCGGGAATAGGTTCATCTTGTACGTTCCTGACTCCGAGATTCATGTTGAAGTAGGACAGACGAACTCCTCTATGGATGAGTGAAAGGAGAGAGACCGGCCAAACACGCGGAACAAACATACCGAAACACCACTCATGTAAGGTAGGGACTCCAGACCGCCAGCTATGTCTGCGCCCGGGAAGGGATCGTGAGATGAAGCACCGAGACATCATAGGCGCCTTACCCCCCCTTTGTGTCGCCATGCTCCTGTGCCTGCTCGTAGGCTGCGATCGCCGTGAGGGCGGTGGCGGCTGGTTCGCTCCACGCATGCCCGCGCTCACATGCCTGGCCGAGGCGATTCCCGCCGGCGCTGACGCCACAGAGGACGACGTCGCCGTTGTCGCGGAGGGCATGAACGCGTTCACACTGGACCTCTACCGCCGGCTGGCTGCGGAAGGGGGCAACGTCGTCGCCTCGCCCGCCAGCGTCTCCCTCGCCTGCGGCATGGCATACGCTGGCGCGCGTGGGGAGACTGAGTCCCAGATGGCGGCCGCTCTCCACTACAACCTGCCTCAGGACCGCCTCCATCCTGCCGTGAGGACGCTCGCGAGCAGGCTTGTAGGCGGGCAAGAGAGCGGCGGCCTTCGCGTCGCCAACGCCATGTGGCTACAGTCGGGCTACCCGCTGCTGCCCGGATTCACAGAGGTGGTCGGGCGTGACTACGGCGCCGCGGCATACGCTGCGGACTTCCAGACCGACCCCGCTGGCGCCACTCGGTCGATCAACGACTGGGTGCGAAGCGCCACTAACGACCGGATCCGGGATCTCATCCAGCCGGACCTCAGTCGCGACACTCGACTGGTGCTCGCGAACGCGGTTCACTTCCTGGAAGCGTGGGAGGAGCCCTTCGAGCGCAAGATGACCGAGGATGGCGACTTCAGCACACTGGACGGGCGCGTCGTCGTGGCGCCCATGATGCATCAGAGGGAGATGCACCAGTATGCCGAGACCGACGACCTGCAGGCTGTCTGGCTACGCTACCGGTATCCCACCCACAGGGCGATGCTCGTCCTCCCGCGTCCCGGCAGGCTAGAGGCCGTGGAGGCCGCTCTGACGCCCCAGACCCTTGCGGATCTAGCTGCGGAGGCGGTCTGGTGCGACGTCGATCTCATCGTGCCACGGTTCGAGTTCACCGCGCCGAGCGACCTCGTGCAACCGCTGACGGACATGGGCATGGTCGATGCCTTCGACATCTCTCGGGCCGACTTCTCGGGCATGACGTCAGCCGAGCGCCTCTTCATAAGCCGCGCACTGCACAAGGCCTACATCCGCTTCGATGAGAAAGGCACGGAGGCTGCGGCAGCCACGGCCGTGGCCATGGAGGCGGCAATGGCGGGAGACCGTGTGGAGTTCCGCGCCGACAAGCCCTTCCTCTTCTTGATCGAGGACGAGCCCGTCGGCGTTCACCTGTTCATCGGAAGGGTCGCGGATCCCACGGCGTCAGGACCCTAGCGCGAGTTCGCGTCACTCCGGCTGAAGCAGCAACAGTGAGCCCTGGCCGGGCGCCAGCCATCCCTGCTCGCCCGCCAGGTCCACGACGGCGCCCTCCTGATAGGGGCTCACGAGCTGCACGCGGCCGGGTTGCTTGAAACGCACGCCGAAGGTCGTGGAGATGTGCAGGTCCTTGTTCACGACGAGCACCGCCGGTTGGTCGTCCGGCCCCACGAACTCGCCCACGAGCAGGTTCTCACCATCCACGGATTCGAGGTGAGCGCTGGTCTCGATGCCCGAGCACCCCTCCGGGATCTCACCACCGTGGTGGAACACGTTGACGCTGCGAAGGATGCAATAAGCGGGCGCCAATGCGTGAATCTGGAGGTTCACGTTGCGCAGCATGTCCCACACCGGAGTGCGGTTCCCGAACTGGTCGACAGGCGCCAGCCGGTAGTTGCCGACCTTCGGCGCGAAGTAGGTGAAGTACGAGATGCCCCGCCCGCCATACGCCAGCGTCGTGTAGGCCTGGAACCGTAGACCGGCTGGTGAGGGCTCGGCGTAGCGGAAGTGGGCGTTCGATAGCACGATATTCCAGAAGGGGATGCCTGCCGCCAGCGAAACCCGGCGCACGGCCTCCAGATTCTGGAAGTACCCGTCACGCAGTGTCCCATCATCCATGAGGGCGTAGTGATCGTAGCTGATGAACTCCGGGTCCACCTGCTCCACGTAGCGCTCCAGGTATTGCTCGTAGGTGTCCGCGCCCATCTGGCCTGGGGAGGCGTAGTTGGGGAACAAGTTGATGTAGGCGAGCCGATCGGGGTTGGCCGCCTTGTAGGCCGCCTTCCACCGGCCCAGGCCGGGGTAGATGACGGAACTGGGCTCATCGCGGAGGTAGTAGCCGAAGGTGGCGGGATGGTCCCCCACACGGTCGACAAGCTCGCCCACGCGTCGAGCGATCTCCTCATCATCCAGGCCCGCCTCCGCATCGCCAACATGGTTTCCGGACACGAAGGCCTGCAGGCCGGCTTGTTGCACCAGGTCCAGGGCGTCAGGATCGACGAACCCGGCTAGGTTGAACCCACACTCGCGGATCCACTCGAGCTGTTGCAGGTCGCCCGGAGTCCATCCCCAAGGCAGTATCACAAAGTCCTCTGGAGCCACGGTACCATCCTCCTCCTGCGCCAACCCGGGGGCGGCGACGACCGAGAGCGCTAGCCCACACAGGGCACACGCGATTCGCATACGGTTCACACCTCTCCTTGCTCTAGGGTTCTACTCGCCCTTCTCGGCCTGGATCGTCACGGGCGTCGAGCGCGTCAGCTCCGACTCCACACGGTAGACGGCCTCCTGGCCCGGGGCGAGCCAGTGCCACACCGTCACACCGGCCTCGGTGCGCTCCGCGCTGTCGGCGCTGTAGGCGTGGCCAGGCTGCTCCGTGCCATTCCACTGCCAGCTATGGAGCTGCACGTCCTTCCCAGGGAAGGTCACGGCGACCCGGGCGTTCTCCTCGGTGCTGTTGTTCACGACCATCACATAGCGCTGACCCGCGGAGTCGGCGAACTCCCCGATGAGCACAGGCTTCCCACCCGAGTCGATGGCCGAGACGACCTCATTCGGCGTGAACACGTCGCCATCACCGAAGGCCTCGGGCGCGAAGGTCACCCTCACGGGCGCGAGGCGGAGGAACAGGTCGCCGTACTGCCGGTGGAAGCTCTTCTGAATACGCCGTAGGTCGTAGTAGGTCTCGGTGCGGTCCCAGTGCTCATCCACGGGCGACAGCCGGTAGTTCGAGTGAGGCTCCCGCATGTAGTAGAAGAACCACAGAACGCCGCTGGCGCCCGAGGCCACGGTCGTGTTGAACTGCCATCGCAGGTCATTGAAGCTGGGGCAGCGGTAGTTGAAGTGGCCAACGGAGAGGACGGTGTTCCAAAAGGGAATACCGTGGCGCCAAGCCGCCTCTCGGTAGAGCCGAAGGTTCTTGTAGTACATGTCCCAGCCCGATAGGCCGGGGTTCATCTGGGCGTAGCAGTCCCAGCACAGGAAGTCGAGGTCCGCCTTCGCGACGGCCGCATCGAGGTACTCGGGCCATGTGTCGTAGCCTACGCGCCCCGACACGCCCGGGTACCACGGCAGGAAGTTCATGAAGGGGTGAAGGTTCGGGGCAGCCCGCTTCGTGGCGCGGTAGGCGGCGAAGAAGGCCTCGTTCGCCTCGACTCCCGGCTCGTCGCCAATGTGGAAGCCGAAGAGCCCTGGGTGATCCCCGAAGGTCTTCACCGCGTTCGCGATGCCCTCACGGTGCGAATCGGGAATCGCCTCGCGGCCCACGCCAACAGACTGGTGGGGCGAATAGGTGCGGGGGTCGCACAGGATGAGCTTCATCCCGCGCGCATGGGCCCAGTCGAGGATGCGCCGCATATGCTCCACCTGGCGCCAGTTAGAGGCATCGAAGTTGGGTGTCATCGTCAGCGTGAAGCCCGCGTCTGCCCACTCCTCGATCTCGGCCTCATCCATGTACTGCCCGTGGGCCGCGAGATTCGTGTAGTTCCAGAAGCCGATCGGGTAGCGCTCCAGCCCCATCTCAGCGTTGCGCTCGATCATCGAGGTTACGGTCTCCGGCACCTGTGCCACTCCCGCTCCCGCAGCAACAAGGGCCGCGACGATTGTGCATGCAAACGTATGTTTCACGTGAAACACTCCTATACCCGTAGCCCGGCGAGCCACGGAGGCAGCCCCTCCGCAGGCCAATCCCGCCGGTAGATGCCCATACCGTAGTCGCTCAGGTCCCTCCCCAGCGCGAACATGCCACTCGATCGCAGGCGCCCGCCCGCGTTGAGGTGATCGAGGACCGCCCGGCGTACACTCGTATCCCGCCGCGCCGTCTTGGGGTCGATGTCATCGTCATAGAAGAGGAAAAACAGGCCATCGCGGCCCGTCGACCGGATGGGGAAGAGGTACAGCTCCTTGAGATGCCTCACCAAGTTGGAGTCATTGCCCAGGATCGTCTCGAGCTCAGGGTTGTAGATCCACGAGAAGCAGCTAACGGTGCTGACAGGCCGGTCGGGGAAGGTGCGCGCGAAGAACTCGAGGCCCCGTACCATCGCGTCCTGGCATGCCTCGGGCGTCATTCCGCCACCCGAGGGAATGTGCATATCGAGCGTCAGATCACCGGGGGAGAGGACCGGCTCCCACTCGGCGAGGGAGAGCCGCACGCGCTCGGGCAGCCCGATGCCGCGCGGGCTCACGACGTTGCCGGTGACCGCGCCGTCCGACTCCTCCAGACGCGCCGTAAAGCCGAGTTGCTGGTCGGTAAGGCCGGGGATGGGAATGTATCCTCTGGCATCGTAGGTAACGCCGTCGCCGGAGAGGGCGACCACCTTGCCCGACTCCCGATGCCGATAGACGCTCAGATCGCCCCGGAATGGCTGAATCATGAACTCGAATCGGCCCACGCGGAACAGGCGTCCGGCCGGGTAGTGCCGCAGCCAGAACACCTGCGACTTGATGATTCCCACCCGCCCGCCGGTCCAGTCGGCGTAGTTGGCCGCGAAGCACTTCACCTCGAGCATAGTGTCGCGGGTGATGTCCAGGGGCACTCCGAGGTGCGCGTGCGCCTTGAGAGTCCCCGGCACGGCGGCCAAGCAAACGAGCAGGTAGACGGCGTCAGGCGCGTCGGGAAGGCGCCTGTCGAGGCTCGGCCAGTCGCTGAACCCGCCGCTCTCCACATGGACGTACAGCCGACGATAGAGGTGCCAGGCGAAGGCCCGCAGGTGCGGGTCGCCGTCGATCACCCGCGCTGCCTCGTGGAGCACGCCGTCCACCTCGGGCGATATGCGGCAGAACTCCCGCCACTCGCTGATCCGCTCCGGCCGCAGGAATGTCGGGGCGTCGAGAGGCAGGGTTGCCAGGGACTCCTCCCAATGGGCGGCGAGATCCCCATCCGGGTCGGTGACTCCAAGCGCGTCGAGGAGCTCGGGGAACTGCACAGGTTGGTCCTCTCGCCTACGCCGGGCTATGCCCGGTCGTCGATAAGCCGCTTTGTGAGGTCAGCCATCTCGGAGATGCTGACCCTGTGGTAGCCAGCGACGCCAGTGATGAGCGTGTCCCGCATGGGCGCCAACCAGTCCTCGGGCAGAGCCTTCCTGCCGAGCAGGGCGCCGATGATGGACCCGACCGTGGCCCCGTTGCAGTCCGTGTCGAAGCAGGGCTGGACGGCGCGGCAGATGGAGAGTGCGAAGTCACCCTCGCCCCACAGCAGGCCGATGGTGACGATCATCGCATTCGAAATGGTATGGCACCAGTCGTGACCATGCGTCTCGTTCCAGATGCCATGGAATCGCTCGCAGGCGTCGTCGTATCCGACGCCCTCCTCGTGCCATCCGATGACCTGATCCACACTGCTCACCAGCCGCGAGTTCTCGGGGACCTGGGCGAGGCCGGCGAGGATCGCCTCCTTCGGATCGTCGGTGCGGAAGGCGGCGGCTATGGTCGCGGCGGCCCACATCTCGCCGTAGATCCCGTTCTTGATGTGCGAGATACGCGCGTCGCGCCAGCCCCAGCTCGCCGCGAGTTCCGGGTCTCCGGCGGCGAGATAGCCGAAGGCGTCGGCGCGTATCTGGGCCCCGATCCACTCGCGGTAGGGGTTGCGGTACGAGGCGGAATCCGGTGGCAAGATGGCGCAGACGAGGTTCTTGTAAGCCACCCGCTCGGCGGTGCAGACATGAAGAACGGGGATGTTGCCCAGCCAGAAGCTGGCAACGTCCTCAGACGTGAAGGTCGGCCCGTGGTTCCTGACAATGGCGAACCCCGTCACCGTGTAGTTCGTGTCATCGTCCTCGGGCATGGCGGTCACGTTCTCGATGTAGCCCGGGTTGCGTGGGTCAATGTGGTACCTCTCGGCGATCTCGGGCGGCACGTCCGCGGCGAAATACCGGTCCAGGGGGAACCGATTCAGGTCCCGCAGGTAGCCGTGCATCCGGTCCCGGCGCCACCCCTCGACCGGCTTCCCCAGGAGACAGCCCGCACAGCGGCCCGCCCACGCCCCTCGCAGCCGATCCAGCAGCGCGTCGCCCGTCACCGGCTCGGCCAGCCTGGGCCCCTGGCGCCGCCGGGCGAGGATGCTCTCGAGGTCGGAGGGCTCATCGTAGGGGTAGTCGTCCCGAAATGGCGCTCGCTGCACATCATCAAGCAGCGATCCAAGGGCCCGCTGGTACGCATCCGACGCGACCTCCTCGCCGGATCTGCTCATATCACCGAGATCCTCGAAGCGGCCGACCAGGGCGCCGATGTCGCGCCCCTCTTGCTCCGCCTGCAGCCGTTCGACATGCACGTCAGCAGGGCCCAGACGCAGCCAAGTAAGGTCCATGCTGTCCCGCCTCTCTTCCGTTGGCGCGTCTCGATGGGTTCGTCAGGGAACGCCCGCAGTCCTTATCTGGGGGCAGAGCTGCAGCTTCAGAGCCGCTCGCTGCAGCAGCTCGCGGTGCCGCAGGGCCGACAGCCACGCGCCGGGGATCCCGATCGTGCCCGCCGTCGCGCCCGCGATCAGCCCCGCCAGGAAGCAGATGCTATCCGTATCGCCCTGGCTGGTCCGCCAGGCGCAGTGGGAGAGAGTCGTGGCTATGTCGCCCGCGTACTTCACCGCGAAGTAGACGGCAACGGGGAAGGCTTCGTGGACATGGCTGCTCTTGCCCAGTTCCGCCACCGCCCCCTCATCCGTCGCCGGGCCTTCGGCGAGTTCGAGGGCACGGTACACCCTCTGGGCCATAAGCCCCGGGCCCGCTCGCCTGCACGCCTCATTCACGGCGTCATATGGGTGTATCCCCTCGCTGCTGACGAGAGAGGCGAGAGCGTAGCCGAGGATACGCGCGGCGGTGAGGCTCTCCACCCAGCGATGAGTGATCAGACACGCCTCGCGTGCCAGCTCGGCTGCCGCGGAGGGATCGTCGGCGCTCGCCAGAGCGGCAGCGGCCGACCGCATGAGGCCAGCAGTGCCCTGGGGGCCCCGCTCCACGCCGCTCTCCGTCCAGGGCTTGTCGGACCGGAGACGCACGACGGCCGCCTGGGTCGTAAGACCCGCCCGCGCCCCCTGGAGAACCCACCCGCACAGCCGCTCGGCAGTGTCCTCTTGCCAGCGGTCGGACGCATTCACGATGCCGCTGATCTGGATCAGGAGGAGCTCCGACCCACCCGAGTACGAGCCCGGCTCATAGCGTATGCGTGGGCGGTAGTCGATAACGGGCCTGGTCGCAACGAGTGCCCCGAACTCAGGATCACCCTCGTAAGGGGCGCCGAGGGCGTCGCCAATCGATGCTGCCAGCACGGCGCCGGCGATGCCTTGGGAGGTGTCTACCCACTTGTTCATAGCGCCTCCGCTCGTTGTCCGGACACGCGGAACTCAGGGGTTGCTCACCCATGGACTTTCGACGGCCATCGCCGAGATTCCTGGCGGTCTCAACCCTCGATGTGCACGGGTCGGCCGCGAAGCACGACGTGGCGCACTTTGAGGCCACGGTCGAGCACCACAAGATCAGCCGCCATGCCGGGGGCGAGCCCGCCAAGCTGGTTCTCGTGCCCCAGCACTCGGGCCTGGTTCTGTGAGACCGTGCGAAGGACCTTGGGCAACCCCTCCTCCTCCAGCGCCTGGACCGCGACCCGCAGGCCGTGATCGAGCGCCCGCACGCCGCCCGCGAGGGTACCGTTGCCGAGCTGGGCCGCATCGCCCCGAACCTCCACCTTCGAGCGAGCGATGGTGCCCGACGCCTGCTCGGAGCCGGCCAGGGCTATGGCGTCGGAGACAAGCAATGTGCGGTCACAGCCCTTCGCGCGCACGAGGAGTCGCAACGCCCCGATGTGGTTGTGGACTCCGTCGGCGATGATCTCGCAATGGACATGCTCGCGGGAGAGCACGGCGGCGATCGGACCCGGGTCACGGTGGTGGAAGGGCTTCATCCCATTGAAGGTGTGGATGCAGTACCACGCCCCCGCGTCGATGGCCGCCATGGTGCGCTCATAGCTCGCCACCGTGTGGCCGATGGCGGGTATGACGCCGTAGCGCGACAGCAGCCGGATGAGGTCATCGGAGCCCGCGAGTTCGGGGGCGAAGGTCATCATCCGGACCAGCCGTGAGTCGTACTGGAGCCAGTCTCGCACCTCGGCGAGATCGATAGGCCGGATCGCCGAGGTGTCCTGGGCGCCGGGGCGCTCAGGGCCGAGGTAGGGGCCCTCTAGGTGGGCCCCGAGAATCCTCGCGCCGTCGGGCTCGGGCGCGATCAGCACTCGCCGAATGGCCTCGAGCGCGGCCTCGGTGCGCCGTCGGCTCAGGGCTGGCAGCGTCGCCAGGAAGGACGTGACGCCGTGCTGGGCCAGGGCGACACTCCCCGCTCTTAGGTCCGCCTCATCCTCAGAATCGAATGAGCGGCCGCCGTAGCCATGGATGTGCATGTCGATGAACCCCGGCGCCACGATGCCGCCGCCGGCGTCGTACACTTCCCCATCCTCCGGAACGCCCTGTTTCATGGTGCCCGTGGCGGAGATCCGCGAGCCAGTGATGGAGATCCACGAGTCGGAGACGAGGCGAGTGCGCGTCGCTAGTCGGCAACGGACGATGGTGTACATGATGGAGGCGGTCCCCCAGTCGATGGGTCGATCGGGTCGGCGCAGGCCGTACGAGGCTTATACCACATCCCCGACGGTCGGGCCACGCGAGGCGCACGGGCCGCCTTCGAGACTCTGGCCGCAGTCCGGAGCACCGTGTACAATCAGCCTACGATGGAGGCACAGCATCCACACCGATCCACCGGCATCGTCTTCGTGATCAGCGGCCCCAGCGGCAGCGGCAAAGGCTCCGTCGTTCGGCCCGCCATGGAGGCCGACTCCCGCCTCGGTTACTCCGTCTCGGCGACGACCCGCCCACCGCGAGAAGGCGACGTACACGGCCGCGACTACTGGTTCGTCAGTACGGAGGAGTTCGAGGCCATGGTGGCGGCGGGAGAGATGCTGGAGCATGCCTACTATGCCGGCCACCGCTATGGCACCCCCAAGAAGCCTGTGGAGGCCGCCGTCGCCGAGGGGCGCGACATCCTGCTGGAGATCGAGATTCAGGGCGCGCGGCAGATACGGGCGGCGCTGCCCGAGGCAGTCCTGATCCTTCTCCTGCCTCCGGGCGCCCGGGAACTCAGTCAGCGTCTGCGCAGCCGTGGAACCGACTCCGAAGCCGCGATCATGGAGCGCGAGGCCGCCTATGCCTCCGAGCTCGCCGCCTGGCCCCTCTACGATTACCTCGTCATCAACGACGACCTCGACCGCGCCATCGAGCAGTTTCGCTCCGTCATCGACGCGGAGCGCTCGCGGGTGTCTAGGCTCGATATTCAGGCCTTCCTCGACCAGAACTATCGGGGTGTGTAATGAACAACCCGGATCGGCTCGAAGGCTCCACTGTCATCTTGGGCGTATGCGGCTCCATAGCCGCCTACAAAGCCTGTGAACTCGCCCGGCGGCTCCTGGGCCGGGGCGCTCAGGTTAGGGTCATCATGACGAAGTCGGCGACCCAGCTCATCACGCCCAGGGCTTTCTCAAGCCTCACGAGTTACCACGTCGCCGTCGATCCCTTCGAGGATCCGGTGCCTGAGCGCATCGAGCACATCAGCTTGGCGGACATGGCGGACCTCATCCTCATCGCCCCTGCCACGGCGAACACCATGGCGAAACTCGCCACGGGCATATGCGATGACATGCTCACAACCACCGTTTGCGCGTCAGATGCGCCCGTTGTCATAGCGCCCGCCATGAATCCGAGGATGTGGGGCCACAGCCCGACCCAGGAGAACGCTCAGCGCCTAGCCGCCATGGGCTACCATCTCGTGGAGCCGGGCGAGGGCGAGATGGCGTGCGGGCATACCGGTCGGGGGCGCCTGGCGCCGCTGGAGGAGATCCTCGCCTACGCGGAGCGGGCCTTGGCGGAGAAGCCCTTGATGGGTTGTCGGGTCCTCGTCAGCACCGGACCTACGAGGGAGTCCATCGATCCCCTGCGGTATCTAACGAACCGAAGCAGCGGCAAGATGGGCTTCGCGATCGCCTACGAGGCGTGGCTTGCGGGGGCGGAGGTCACGTGCGTGACGGGCGCTGTCACCGTCGATCCGCCCGCTGGGCCGGAAATCGTCCGAGTGGAGACGGCTGCCGAGATGGCGGCGGCCGTGCTCGATCGCGCCCCTGGGTCGGACGCGTACATCGGCGCCGCTGCCGTGGCCGATTTCAGAGCCCGCAACGTCGCCTCAGGCAAGCTCAAGAAGGCGGGCCGGGAGGACCTGACCCTGGAACTCGTGCGGACCGACGACATCCTCGCGCAGGTCTGCCGCGCTCCTCGCCGCCCGCGCCTCGTGATCGGCTTCGCTGCCGAGACGGAGAACATCGAGACCGGCGCGGCCGAGAAGCTCGCCAGCAAGGGCTGCGATATCGTCGTCGCCAACCGAGTGGGGCCAGGCGGGGTAATGGGGCAGGATGATACCGAAATCCTGGTTCTGCAGGCGGGTAGCGCCCCAGAGGCGGTCAGAGGGAGCAAGCGCCACGCGGCACGGCACCTGGTGGGGCTTCTTGCCCAGAGGCTCCGAAAGGGATAACCTCTCTCCTGTATGGTATGCACAATCGGTCACGCCCACTCCGGGCGACAGCCATTGCTGGCCGGTCCCGCTGCTTCTCCGACGGTGACGGCCAAGGCCGGAGGCAGCAACATTGAGTGACAGGCTATGGACCTCGGAGTCCGTAACGGAGGGCCATCCCGACAAGATGGCCGATCAGGTGTCAGACGCGGTCCTCGATGAGATCCTCAAGAACGACCCCGATGCGCGCGTTGCCGTGGAGACGCTCCTGACGACGGGAGCGGCCATCGTCGCTGGGGAGGTCACGACGAGGGCCTATGTGGACATGGCGGACGTGGTCCGCAAGACCCTCGAGGCCATCGGCTACAGCGAATCGGCCCATGGCTTCGCCGGGGGTACCTGCGGCGTGCTCCTCGCGATTCAGGAGCAGTCGAGGGACATCGCTCTGGGTGTCGATGATGGCGGCGCGGGCGATCAGGGCATGATGTTCGGCTACGCCACCGACGAGACCGAGCAGATGATGCCCTCGCCCATCCTCTACGCTCACCATCTCACCAAGGCCCTCGCCGATGTGAGAAAGAGTGGGGTCCTGCCTTGGCTGAGGCCTGACGGCAAGAGCCAAGTCTCCGTGCGGTACCATGGCGACCAGCCGGTTCACATCGACACTGTCGTCATCGCTTGCCACCACAGCCCTGACGTCGACTGCGCGACCATCCGCAGCGAGGTCATGGAGTCAGTCGTGCTCCCTACGCTCCCCGCGCATCTCGTTGACGAGACCACCGAGTACCTCATCAACCGCACGGGCCGGTTCGAGATCGGTGGTCCCCAGGCCGACACGGGGCTCACGGGCCGGAAGATCATCGTGGACACCTACGGTGGGTTGGCGCGGCACGGGGGCGGGTGCTTCTCGGGCAAGGATCCCTCCAAAGTCGACCGCTCCGCGGCGTACATGGCTCGGCATATGGCGAAGAACATCGTGGCCGCAGGCGCCGCCAAGCGGTGCGAGATCCAGATCTCCTACTGCATCGGCCACGCCCAGCCGGTCTCCCTGGTGGTCGAGACCTTCGGCACCGGCCGCGTGGACGATGGCGAGATCACCCGAGTGCTTCGCGAGACCTTCGATCTCTCGCCGCGGGGCATCGTGGAGTACCTGGACCTGCGGCGGCCCATCTACCTCAAGACCGCCTCATACGGCCACTTCGGTCGCAGTGATCCCGATTTCACCTGGGAGAGGACCCATCGCGCCGCCGACCTGCAGTCGGCCCTGGGTCTCTAGCGGCGCGCGCTCCGAAGCCCTCCCGCACTACTCGCGGGAGGGCTGGGGCAGGCCGGCCATCCGGTAGAGCTCATCCACCTCGGCATCGGTCAGGTGCCGCCACCGGCCCCGTTCGAGGTCCCCAAGCGAAACGGGTCCCACGGCGACTCGGCGGAGCTCCGCAAGCGGGTACCCGACCGCCTCGAACATCCGCTTCACCTGGTGCTTGCGACCCTCGTGGATGATGAGCTCCACGAGGCTGCCCGAGCCCTCCCTGCCGACTACCCGGCACTTCGCCGGCGCCGTTGGGCCGTCATTCAGGTCGACGCCGTGGGCCAGTCGCCGCGCCGCGTCCTCGCTGAACCGCCTCCGGGTGGCCGCGTGATAGACCTTCTCCACTCCGTAGCTGGGGTGGGCCAAGCGGTGGGTCAGCTCCCCCTGGTTTGTGAACAGGAGCAGTCCCGACACATCACCGTCGAGCCTCCCGATGGAGTGCACGTGGCTGAGCTCGGGCGGCAGCAGGTCCATGACGATGGGTCGGTCCCGGGTGTCCTCCTTGGTGGAGACGTACCCCTTCGGTTTGTGTAGCGCGAGCCAGGCGGGTGGGGGAGGGGGGCCGACTTCCACCCCATCGACCTTAATGACCGCCCCTCGGCGGACCTTCTGCCCCTTCTCGGTCGCCGTGACCCCATCGACCGTGATGCGGCCCGCGATGATCATCTCCTCGGCATGGCGGCGTGACTCCACGCCCAGGGTGGCGAGGAGCTTGTTCAGCCGAATGAGGTCATCCTCGGGAGGCAGGTCCATGTGTCGTACTGTCACGCCATTCACAGAGAGGGGCGAGGCGGGTCAACGACCCGGCCCCGCCCCCGCGTAGCGCTAACTGGGTAGATCGGCGGTACTACGCCGAGGCGTACCGCGCCTTCATCTCAGCCAAGGTTACTACGGGCACTTCGGCGGCATGGCCGGCCTGCCCGAAGGCGATCATGCGCTCCTTGACCACGACCTCCATGGCGTCGCGCGCGGGGCCGAGGTACTTGCGGGGGTCGAACTCCTCGGGCTTCTCCGTGAAGACCTTGCGGATCGCGCCGGTCATCGCGAGCCGGTTGTCGCTATCGACGTTGACCTTCCGGACGCCGCTGCGAATGCCACGCTGGATGGCCTCGACGGGAACGCCGTAGGACGGCTTGAGCGCGCCGCCATACTTGTTGATCTCATCGCGCAGCTCCTGGGGCAGAGAGGAGGAGCCGTGCATGACGAGGTGGACGCCGGGGAGCCGCTTGTTGATCTCCTCCACGAGGTGGATCGCCAGGATGTCCTCATCGGGCTTCCGGCTGAACTTATACGCCCCGTGGGAGGTGCCGATGGCCACGGCCAGCGCGTCCACTCCGGTCCGCTCCACGAACTCGACCGCCTGATCGGGATCGGTCAGATGGGCCCTGGGATCCACGTCGGCTCCGTGGCCGTCCTCGATGCCGCCCAGGGCACCGAGCTCGCCCTCGACCGAGGCGCCCACGGCATGGGCCATCTCGACGACTTCCTTGGTGACCTTCACGTTATACTCGAAGTCCGCCAGGGTCTTGCCATCCTCCATGAGCGAGCCATCCATCATGACGGATGTGAAGCCCTGCTCGATGGCCGACTTGCAGGTGGCAACGGAGTTCCCGTGGTCCAGGTGCATGACGACGGGGATGTTCGGGTGCAGCTCCACCGCGGCGAGCATGAGGTGGCGGAGGTACGCGTCATTCGTGTACTGCCGCGCCCCACGGCTGGCCTGGATGATGACCGGAGACTGGGTCTCCTCGGCCGCCGCCATGATCGCCTGGATCTGCTCCATGTTGTTCACGTTGAATGCCCCGAGGCCGTAACCGTTCTCAGCCGCGTGGTCGAGCAACACTCTCATCGGAACTAGCGCCATTGTCTACTCAGGCTCCCCTCTTCACGATCCGATGGCATGGGGCCACTGCCCTCGTGCCAATCCACGATGGTGCCCTACGGCACCCCATGTGTCAACGTCGCCAAGCCTCCCGCAAACCCTACAGCATGCCCCGCAGCCGGTCATCGAGGGCCTTCTGATCCACCGTGAAGGACTCCAGCGCGGCCCGAGACATGAGGTCATCCAGCGGAACACGCCCGAGCCATTTCGACGTCACTGGGATCTTGCCATCTGTCCGGATCTCCATGGCCTCATCTGGCGTGTACTCGCGGAGGAACCCGCCACCGTCCACGCCCTCCGCCAGAGCAGTCAGATCGGCTCCGGCGCGCAGTTCCTCCGCTCGGCGCACCGCCTCAGCAGCGAAGCCGCGGAAGGCGTCGGAGACATCCCACAGCGCCGTGAGGTCGATGTCCGCTTCCACGGGTAGATCAGCGGAGTCATAGGGATGCAGATCCGCTGCGGCCGCGCCGGACGCGAGGAACTGCCCGAACACCCCGGGCGGCATAGTGTACACATCCACTCCTGCGAGGGTGGCCACCTGGCCACCCTCGCGCATGCTCGCCGCGATCTGCCTCGTGACGACGCCCTCTCCCGACTCCCGCAACGCCTTGACCACGGCGTCGGATGCCAGGCACACGCGTTCTCCCACGTTAGCGCCATCCCCGTGGCCGTTGTCCGCCACCACGGCGTTCAGTCGGCCCAGGAAGACGTTCACATAGGCCGGATTGGCGAACAGGGCGGCGAGGTAGTTCTGGCGCGCCGAGAAGCCCAGGGTGAAGTTGACGGGAATACCCTCGGCACTGAGCCGACGCACGGCGAGGATCCCCGCCGGAGTGAGCGGCACCTTGATATAGAAGCTCTCCGGGCACAGGGCGAAGTACCGCCGGCCCCAGGCTACCGTCGCCTCCACGTCCTGGGCGAAGGCTGGATGGAGCTCCACGCTCACCCGGGCATCGAATGTGCGCACCAGGTCCAGGGCCACGCGCGCATTGGCGACGAAGCCCAGCTCGTAGACGAGGTCATCCTCCGAGGCTCCCGCGGCCTCCACCTTGAGCCTCTTGGCGGCCTCGCCGAGGGCCTCGTCCAGGTCCCCGCGCTGGATGACCTTATTGACCAGGGTGTTGTTCGTGGTGAGGGCGGTGAGCTCTGGCCCCCAGTACGTTGCCGCCTCGGTCCGATCGCCGGTGTCCAGCCACAGCTCGGTGCCCGTGCCGGCGAGAGCCTTCACGAGAGGGCGCTCCGCCGCGGATAGGCTGAGTGGTTGGCTCTCGCCACCCACGGCCAGCTCACTGCTTACAGCCCTAAGGGCCTCCGAAACGCCTGCCATCGTTCGTCCTCCTCCGGTGCGTTGGGAAGAGAGCGGTTCGCTCCCAGGGGATGCTTCTCCAGCGGCGCCGCCAAGCCTCCCCATCGGTCGCCTCGGCCTACTTCCGGCGCAGGCGCAGCAGCCTCGTTTGGCCCGCCTCGAAGGGGCACTCGATGCCGTAACCCCGGCCCTCGAAACCGTCGAACAGATCGCGCGCCTCAACCTCGTCAGGGAACCTCACGACCGCCCGGCCAGCGGCCGGAGCCGTGACGCTCACGATGTCGCGCGCCGCATGAACGAAGAAGCCCGTGGGCGCGTAGCAGTGCGCGCCGGCGGCCTCGATCCACTGTCGCCAGAGCTCCGGCGCGAGCGGCGGGGCGCCCAGCCAGACGAGCCGCCCTCCAGCGGCTAACTGCCGCTCCGCCGACGCTGCCATCCCGTCGGGGTAGCGGAACCGTCCCGGCGACGACGCCTGAGCCCGCGGCCGCGCCGTCTCCGGGTAGGAGGACACGGGGGTAGTCGCATCAAGCACACCCACCGGCAGCCGCTCGTCGACCACCTCGATGGGCAGTCCAAGAAGCTGCCCCGGCTTCTCGGGCCTCCACTCCCCCGTGCGAGGGCTCACCAAGCCGATGGGCCCAACAGCCACGACGCTCCATGCCCTCCCCCGCAGCATGGCCGAGAGCTTCGCCAGATCCTCGTCCTTCGCCGCAATGGCCGAAGCCACGATCACCAGTCGAATCCCGTCCGGCAGCCGGTCCAGGTCTGACAGCAGCCACACCCCAACGGGCGCACCGGCCTTGCCTACGGCGTGGAGCATCAGCTTGTTCGTGCCGTGCAGCCACGTGGAGGCGGGCGGCGCCCAGGCGAAGGACGTGTCGTCAACGATGAAGGCAACCTCGACAGCAGGCGTACGGTCCACGTTCAGGGCCACGCGCGAGATGGCTGTGTGCCGCTGGAACTCCTCCTGGAGGGCGTCGTCCCGGTGCCACGTCGACATGAGCGAGAATCGCTGGCTCATGGCTCCGCGTACCGCATCCGCCGCTAGGTTCCGACGATGCATCGCGATGGCTCCGCCGAACGGGTCCTCCTCGTCATAGTGCACATGCCACGGGCCGGGATGCAGCCAGGAGAAGAGATCGTTCTCGTTCACGTAGAGCTTCCCCGCCGCCGCGACGCTCTCGTAGGCGATGACATAGGGGTTGTAGCCGTTGGTGAGCATTCGGAAGTCGTGGAGAGGGATGCCCGCCACGTAGTCGATGTTCGGGTCGTCGAGGTACCGGCGCGCGTCGAAGTGCCCTGCCAGCGCCTGCCTTGGCTCCCCCGCGAGCTGGATCACGTACCCATGGAAGGTTCCCACGAGGCTGCGGCCCCGGGTCTCCTCCTTCACCACCCGCGCGAAGTGGCCGATGACCTCCGACGTCAGCTCTGAGAGGTGCCGATGGTAGAGCGCCGCGAGACGGTGGGGCGCGTCTTCCGGGTACACGTCCCAGTCGCCGCAGTCGCGGGTCGCTTGGTCGGAAATGGGCGCGTCGTCACTCACGGGAACGCCTCGGCTCCTCAGCCAGTCACCGAACCTGGCCTGGGCAGGCGCCGAGTAGTCCGCGTAGGCCTTGTCGTTACACGCCCAGTGGAACCACTCCTCGGTCACCTCGCCGGTGATCCAGAAGCCCGCGATCCGGCTCGCCCACCGACGGCTCAGGCAGTACCGGATCACCCGCCGCAGGGCCTCCTCCTGGTCTCTGAGCCAGACCCAGGAGGCGATGGAAGGCGCCGGGTAGGCGTCGCCCTCCTCCCATGGGAGCAGACCCGCCTCTGACTCGACGAGGCACACTTCATCGGGGTGCGCGTGGGCCCACTGGCGCGGGAGGGCGAGGTTCACGCGGGGGAAGAGCAGCCCCGCCGGGTTGTCCTGGAGCGACTGGCAGACCTTCTCGTCGATCTCGGTGAAGTCCCATCCGCCGTCCGGCGTCAGTGGAGAGGCGCCGATGTTGTGCACGTGGCCACCGGTCGAGACCGGCATGCAGAAGACGTTGGCCCCATGGCGTGCGAAGTCGGAGACGTTGCCAGGCTGGTAGTCGTAGGAGGCGTAGCCGTGCCAGGTCGTGGGGCGCCCGTCGAGGTGGAAGGTCGGCCGCCCCTGGTGCGGGCGCACCGACGCCTCCGGGAGGCGCGGCGTCGCGCCCTCCACGCGGACGCGAGCCTCCGCCCCCGCCACGCGGTAGCCATTCACAACGAGGCCCACGCCGTACTCGCCGTCGGGCAGGTACCACGGGACCGGCCGATCAACCAGTACGCCCCGGGGCAGCGCGGCAACCTCCGCCTCGGCCAGGCGGACGCGCCAAAGGGTGTGTTCCCTCTGCCGGAACTCCAGGTCCACGGGCCGACCGCGTGGGACGGCGTTGGTCGCAACGACGACGGATGCCTCGCGCCCGGCGCCTAGTGGACCCGGAACCTCGAGCTCGCGCACAGAGAGATCGCCCGGAGTGGGGTAGAGGACCGTCAGCCCCGCGAGAAGCACCTCGTAGTGTTGCCCCGGGGTAAGGCCTTCGAGCCGCAGCGTCAGGCTGTTCGCCGGCCAACGTGGCGCCTCGCGATCCACCTCCTGGCCCGGCCGGAGCGTCGCTTCGGCGAGATCGAACCGCACCTCCTCCACCACACCCGGCCGCAGCCGCTGAGTGGCGCCCACCTGCCAGGCGGCCGCGTCCAGCTCCGGCAGCGCGGGCCACGGCAGTTCCGTGATGTCCGCCGATAGGGTCGTACCGGACGGGCCGTCGACACGCACCCTCACGGCAATGGCCTGGGGCGCACGGCGGAGCCACAGCGGCACTCGCATCCACCCGTTGTCAACATGGACCGGCTCTAGGACCCAGCGAGTAGCCTGCCCGCCCTCCCAGGGCGCGAGCTCGATGCGGTTACCGACCTCGACTCGCTCAACCGGGCCGCTTCTGTGGATCGTGCGCCGATAGAGCGCCGCACGCGTGTGGATGCTGCCGGCGGGTGAGATGCCGGCAAGGGTCTCGAAGCACGGAATGTGGTCCACGGCCGGACGCGAGAAGGCGTCGTCGGGATAGCGGGCGGCCTCGTCCGCGAGGACGAACTGCCCCCCGTCCCATAGCCATGCGGCCGAAGC